>Ga0265292_1000219_pt1 | contig 100444 bp, 116 predicted proteins | sample Munlanlewell296A_FD_189080 | JGI IMG/M metagenome (GOLD analysis project Ga0265292, IMG submission 189080) | Leachate microbial communities from a municipal landfill in Southern Ontario, Canada - Leachate well 296A | ecosystem: Engineered > Solid waste > Landfill > Unclassified | place...
CACCATAATGAAGTTGACCAACCATCGTTGTTTGACAAACTAATCTCTAAGTAATTAACCATCCGCCCTGCCGGCATCGCCGGCGCAAAAACAAAGCCACCGGACCTAAGTCCGGTGGTTGTTTACTGTTTCTTTGTTTTTAATATTGACTTTTTGTTAAAAATATAATATTATTCTTCGTTATTTTCTTTCAGAAAAAGCTGAGAGAGTAACCATAGACAACCTGCTAGTACCAAGGAGGTACCATGACCAAACCGCTTTATCGCTCGATTTTCACCGATTCCAAGGGGAACGTCGTCGAGTACTGCGTGTACGGATCCGGAGAGATCGACAACATGCACCCCGTTCTCTTCATCCCCGGTCGTCCGGCGCAGCTCATGCTGCCCAAAGGACTTGAAGATCCTGGTTTGCTGGTGTACGTCATGAGTCGGCCTGGGTACGGCAAGTCCTCTGATCCCCAGGATGGCGCCTCGCTCGAGACCTACTCGGCCACCCTGGCCGAATTCGTCGAGAAGGTCATCGGGGGCAAGGTGACGCTCGTCACCCATTCGGCCGGAAGCGCCTTTGGTGTTTCCTTCGCCAACCTGTACAGCCATCTGGTCAACCTGACTGTCCTCTGCGCTCCGGCCCGGCCCAACAAGGCCGATGACCCGGATGCCAGTGACACCTGGTTCACCAGACTGAGCTATGTTCTGGCGATCAAGCCGATCAGGTGGGTCACGAACTGGTTCTTCGGACTCATGGTCAAGACCATGGTCAGGAACCTGGACAAGGGCTACATTACCCGTCTGCCCGCATCCGACCAGATCATTCTTCGCGGTCAGTTGGAAGAATACCAGCAGGCCGTCAACGAGGCCTTGCTCACCGCCGATGGTGAGTTTCGTATCACCGGTATGCTCCACGACATGAGGTTGACCGGCAGCAACTGGTGGCCTGATGTTGATGGTCTCAAGGCCCCGATCGTTGTCGTTGTTGGTGGTCAGGACAATATCGTCGGCTCCCAACCATTTGTCTTGACCACCTTCGGTAACACACTCAACAAGATGTTGGAGTTCGCATCATTCTGCGACGATGGACATTTCGGTTCGCTCTACTCAGGCGAACACAGTTTCGTCGCCAAGGTACTCAGATGGATTGAAAGTAGTCGCTCCTGGAATTCTAGGAGCTAGCGATCTCCATCTCGTCTCCGCCTCTTTTCTTCAGGAAAGGGGCTTTTTGTTTTGTAAATAATTATTTGGCCAAAGGCAAAAAACATGGTAGTTTAGAATAAAAGGGATGTGGAACAGGGGACAGGGGTTAGGGGATAGGGAAGGAAGTTCTATTTATTTAAATAATAGAGCTACCAACCCTTTTCCCCTTTCCCCTATCCCCTAAACCCTAAAACAAACATATGCTTCAAACAGCTAAAAAAATTCATATCATTGGAATCGGTGGTATTGGCGTTTCAGCTTTGGCTAAACTATTGGCCAGACGCGGTGCCGAGGTTAGCGGTTCTGATTTAATTGAATCAAGTGTTACTAAAGACCTTGAATTTGACGGTCGTAGAATTTTTATTGGTCATGTTCCAGAAAATATTCCTGAAGGTTGTGATCTTATAATTTATTCACCGGCAGTTTTATTAAATAATCCTGAACGGGCTGCGGCTCGTGAGCGGGGAATTCCCGAAATGTCGTATCCAGAAGCTTTGGGTGAACTTACAAGAGAATTCAGAACTATTGCTGTGGCTGGTACAAATGGAAAAAGTACCACTACAGCCATGCTTGGTCTGATTTTAGAGGAAGCTGGTTTTGATCCGACGGTTATTGTTGGTACCAAGGTTCCGGCTTTTAAACATGGTAATTTGCGTATTGGTAAGAGTGGTTCGTGGTTAGTTGTTGAGGCTTGTGAATATCGTGAACATTTTTTAAATCTTTCTCCGGAATTTGCTGTCATAACAAATATTGAAGAAGATCATCTAGATTATTATCGTGACTTAGATCATATTCGTGAAGCCTTTCAAAAGTTTATTGATAAGGTTCCGGAAATTGGTCGGGTAGTTTTTAATGCCGATGATATTACTTGTCACTCGTTGACTTATAAAAACAGTGTTTCTTTTGGCGAACATAATGGTGAGTATCGCGCTGTTAATCGTATTTCTGGTTTGGGCCAACAGACTTTTGAACTTTGGCTTGATAATAATAATCTTGGCAATATTGTTTTACAGGTACCAGGTAATTTTAATGTTATGAACGCCATGGCTGCGGCCGTAACCGCTTTGGCTGTTGGTGTACCTTTTGGGGCTGTGCAAGCTGGTTTGGAAAAGTTTTTTGGTGTCTGGCGACGATTTGAAAAAGTCGGAAAGTTTCGTGGAGCCGACGTTTTTTCTGATTACGGCCATCACCCCTCGGCCATTAAGGGTACATTAGAAGCGGCTCGTGAGTTTTTTCCTGGCCGTCGCATTGTTTTGTGTTTTCAACCACATCAGCATGAACGTACAAAAAGTTTATTTAATGAATTTGTCGATTCTTTTAACGAGGCCGATGTTCTTGTATTACCGGAAATTTTTGAAGTGGCTGGTCGAACCGAAGAAGTTAATGTTTCTTCTAAAGATTTAGTAGCAGCAATTAAAGAAAAATTTCCAACCAAAGAAGTTATTTTTGCTTCAGATCTTGCGGCTGCCGAACTATTATTAAACACTTTGGTGCAAGATAATGATGTATTAATCATTCAAGGCGCTGGCGATATTGATAATTTAGCTAGAAGGATTGTTTTATGATAGACCGAGAATTACGAGTACGTGATATTTTAGGTGAAGATAAGGTTAGAGGAAAATTAGCCAGTCTTTTTGCAGAGGTGCCACCAGAACCAGATCGTCGTAGAAAATTTTTAGATGAATTTTTAATCGCTCTTTTTAGTTCGGTTATAGGTGAAAAAACAGTTGGTTTATCCGAAATTTTATCCAATTTTTCCATTGATTCATTTGAAACAGACGAGGATTTTGTTACTGCTGTTTCGGAAGTTGTTATGGATTATTTCGATCGATATCTTGATCCAGTGGAAACGGAAAAAATTCTACGTGTAAAATTTATTGAAACAGGTAAATTTATTCCACTCAACGAGATTTTGTCTTACGGTTTTTATAAAGAAGTTGTTCATATTCATTTGGCATCAGCTAAAACCATGGATAAAGAAGAAAGAGATCAAACAATAAATGACGGTCTTCAAAAACTCGCCAGAAAACTAGAGGACGATCCGGAATTAAAAGACATTAAAAAAATTATGGCCACCTCGTGGATTGTTTTTAAGAGACCGGAATCTCTTGTTTCAATGGGTTTTACGATTGATGGTCCTATTGATGAAGAAACACATCGCAAACATTTTTCTCATGAAAAAGGTCCGGTTTGGACCAGTCATATTGACCGCGAAGATTTTTTAAAAAGATATTTAAAGTAAATATGAGTTCTAATGATCAAAATTCATTAGCTATTTTTGAAAGTTTTAAGGTTCGTCGTTTTTATGACGAAAAAACTGAAACCTGGTTTTTTTCGATTATTGATATCGTTGCTATACTGACTGAACAATTGGATTTTAAAAAAGCCAAAAGTTATTGGACAACCCTTAAAAATCGTTTAAAAAACGAAGGAAGTGAAGTGGTCACAAAATGTGACCGGTTGAAAATGTTATCTCAGGATGGAAAAATGCGTGAAACCGATGTGGCCAACGTAGAAATACTTTTACGTCTTATTCAATCGATTCCTAGTAAAAAGGCTGAACCAATTAAACTTTGGTTGGCCAAAGTCGGTTACGAAAGAATGCAAGAAATGACTGACCCCGAAAAAGCATTAAATCGTTCACGTGATTATTGGCAGCGACTAGGTCGAAGTGAAAATTGGATTCAGTCGGTAAAAGTATTATTACTGGTAAAAACTTTTTGCCTTTGAAAAAATAATTTATGTCCGATATAGTTAATGAACTAAAAAATATTTTCCAAGATCGTTTAAAAGAAAACGAACTTTTGTCTAAACACACTAATTTTCGTATTGGTGGTCCTGCTAAGTGGTTGGTTGAAGTAAAGAGTGTAGATGAAATTATTAAAGCAATTCAGCTGGCCGAGCAAAATGGAGTGAAATGGTTTGTTATGGGTGGTGGCTCAAATACTTTGGCTAGTGATACTGGTTTTGATGGTTTGGTAATCAAGTTGGCTATGCGTGGTTATAAAATTGATGGAACGACAGTAATTGCTGAGGCTGGTATGCCAACCGGTGCTTTGGCCAGGGCTACAGCCGAAGCTGGTTTGGCTGGTTTTGAGTGGGCGGTTACTCTACCTGGCACAATTGGCGGTGCAGTGCGTGGTAATGCTGGTTGTTTTGGTAGCGAAATGAAGGACACAGTAAAAGAGGTCTTGGTTTTACGTGATGGCCAATCAGTTACTTTATCTGGTAGCGAATTGTCTTTTGGTTATCGTGATTCATTTTTTAAACATTCAAAAGATATAGTCCTTTCTGTTACCATGGAATTATTACCGGGTGATGCGGTTGTACTAAAACAAAAAATGGATGAGCAGATTGCTAAACGTAAAGCAGCTCAACCTTTTTATGGTGGTTCGGCTGGTTGTATTTTTAAAAATTACGAGATAAAAGATAACGAGCTTGATCGTATAAAACAAGAATCTGATATTCCCGTCGAGATGTTAGATAAAAAACAAATTTCCACCGGCTGGTTAATCCAGCAAATGGATTTAAAAGGTAAACAAATTGGCGGAGCAAAAATTAGCGAAGAACATGGAAATTTTATTGTGAATCTTGGTGATGCCAAAGCTGATGATGTTATGCAACTTATTTCTTTGGTTAAAATGAATGCCCGTGATCGGTTCGGTGTTCAGTTGGAAGAAGAGGTTGAATATCTCGGATTTTAAAAATGCCCCTTTAGAAATTTGTCAATAATAGTTATTTCGGTTAAACTTAAAGTATTCTTATAATATTTTTATGCAAATCATTACCATCAAGGCGACCAATTTAGAAATGACCGAGGCTATCAAGGCTTATGCCGAGGAAAAAATGTTCTCATTAGATAAATTAATGGTTGATTTTCGTCCAGAGCCGGAAGTCTCAATCGAAATCGGTAAAACTTCCGAACATCATGCTAAGGGTCTGATTTATTTTGCTGAAGCAAACTTAACTGTTCCCGGCAACTTATTACGAGCTCGTACTGAAGCTGAAGATTTATATGAGGCTATAGATTTAATGAAAGATGATTTACGTCGTCAGGTGGCTGATTTTAAAGATCGCCTGGTTGACGAAAAACATGAGCCAAGACCGGATAAGGTTTAAAATTTACAGGGACGAAGGGGAAGAAGAGGAAGAAGTGGACGAAAAATGTCGTCCTCTCCGTCCATTTATTCCCCTCCGTCCTCTTTTTAAATATGTACCCAAAAGTTATCATTGATTCTAAAAAAGCCGCTAACGCCATTTTTCGTCATCCTTGGATTTTTTCCGGAGCAATTATAAAAAAAGATATTGGTTTAGAACATGGTTCTTTGGTTCAAGTCGAAGATCCTAACGGTCGTTTGCTTGGTATTGGGACTTATTCCGGAGTCTCGACTATTGCCGTCAGATTTTTGTCTTTTAACGAAGCGGTAATTGATAGAAATTGGTTTGTTGAAAAATTTTTAAAAGCCGATGAAAAACGTAATCTTTTGGGTTTTAGTCAGAATAAAGAAATTACTGGCTATCGTGTGGTCTTTGGTGAAGCCGATGGTTTGCCTGGTTTGATTGTTGATCGTTTTGAGGATGTTTTAGTTTTTCAAATTGCTACCGCTGGCATGGATGCTTTGCGAGCTGAAATTGTTGAGGCTCTTAAAGAAGCTTTTTCTCCGTTAACTATTTACGAACGCAGTGATTTACCGTCACGCCAAGAAGAAGATTTGTCTGATGAAGTTGGTTTACGTTTTGGCGAGGCTATAGAAAAAGTCGAATTTAAAGAAAATGGTTTAAAATTTTTAGCAGAAATTGTTAATGGCCAAAAAACTGGTTTTTTCCTTGATCAACGTGATACTCGAGAAGCTATTAAAAAAATGGCCGAGGGCCGAAAAGTTTTGAATATTTTTTCTTATACTGGTGCGGCTTCTGTAGCGGCTTTACTTGGTGGGGCAACTTCGGTATTAAATATAGATAGTTCGTCTGAAGCCTTGGCAGCGGTGGTTGATAATGCCAAGTTAAACAAAATTCCAGCCAAAAAGTTTTCTACTGAACAAGCTGATGCTTTTGCTTGGCTTGGTGCGCATAACGAACCGGAATACGACATGGTAATTATTGATCCGCCAGCACTTATCAAATCTCGTCGTGATATTGAAGAGGGTAAAAAGGCTTATCATTTTTTAAATCGTGCGGCTATGCGTTTGGTTAAGGATGGCGGGATCTTTATTACTTCAAGTTGTTCACATTATTTGACTGAAGAAGATCTGGCTTTTACTCTACGTCGAGCTTCGGTGCAAAATAATCTTGACCTTAGTCTGCTTCAGGTTATTCGCCAGCCATCTGATCATCCTTTTTCTGTGTATTTTCCTGAAGCTGGTTATTTGAAAACTTTTGTCTGTCAAATCAAAAAATAATTTGTCTTAATTAAATAATCAGTCAAACCAGGGTTTGGCTGGTTTTTTCTTCGCCCCAGTGCGTTTCAGAATGAAAAGTGGGTAAACCTCGCCGTAGCCCGGCGAAGGCGGGTTGCCTTTTTTCATAAAAAATCGCATAATGTCGACGTTATGTCTAACCTGTTTAATTTATTTTTCGGTGATCCTAATAAAAAAGTTTTAGCTAAACTTAACGCCCAGGTTGAGCAAATCAACTCGTTCGAATCAGATTTGCTTAAACTTTCCGATGAACAGTTAAAAAATAAAACTGTCGAGTTTCGCGAACGTTTAAAAAATGGGGCCACCATCAATGATTTGTTGACTGAAGCTTTTGCTGTGACTCGTGAAGTTTCAAAACGTGTTTTAGGCCAGCGGCATTATGATGTTCAGCTTATGGGCGGTATTGTTATGCATGAAGGTAATATTGCTGAAATGAGAACCGGTGAAGGTAAAACTTTAACAGCTACAGCCCCTTTGTATTTAAACGCTTTAGAAGGTAAGGGTTGTCATCTTGTTACTGTTAATGATTACTTGGCCAAACGTGACTCGGTTTGGATGGGTCAAGTTTATCACGCGCTTGGTTTAACCGTTGGTTGTATTCAACACGATCAGGCTTTTGTTTATGATCCTAGTTATAAGCATGTTGAAGGTAGTGAGGAATCAGAAAAACATGATACTCAACGTGATTCGACCGGCTCTTTTCGTGTGCATACTGATTATTTGCGTCCTTGTACACGTCGTGAAGCTTATGAAGCTGATATAACTTACGGTACTAATAATGAATTTGGTTTTGACTTTTTGCGCGACAACATGGTTTATACTTCCAAGCAAATGGCTCAACATCCGCTTCATTACGCCATTGTTGACGAAGTCGACTCGATTTTAATTGACGAAGCTCGTACACCGCTTATCATTTCCGCCCCGGCTGAGGAGTCTACAGACATGTACATGCGTTTTGCTGCAGCCGTTAAATTCTTAAAAGAAAACGAAGATTATAATATTGATGAAAAAATGCGTTCAGCTTCTTTGACGGCCGAAGGTATTAGCAAACTTGAAAAGGCTTTGGGTATTGAAAACATGTATGCCGGTACTGGTGCTGAAGCCCATCACGCCGAAGAAGCTTTACGGGCTCACGCCCTTTATCGGCTTGATAAAGATTATGTGGTTAAAGACGGCGAGGTAATTATTGTTGACGAATTTACCGGTCGTTTAATGCAAGGCCGTCGTTATTCCGAGGGTTTGCACCAAGCTATTGAAGCAAAAGAAGGTGTTAAAGTTCAAAACGAAAGTGAAACTTTAGCCACCATTACTTTTCAAAATTATTTCCGCATGTACGACAAGCTAGCTGGTATGACTGGTACAGCTGCCACTGAAGCCGAAGAATTTGGAAAAATTTATGATTTAGAAGTTACAACCGTTCCACCAAATAAAATTTCTCAAAGAAAAGATTTAACTGATCGTGTTTATAAAAATGAAGTTGGTAAATTTACAGCTGTAGCTCGTGAAGTTAAAGAATTACATGAAAAAGGTCAGCCGGTTTTACTTGGTACAATTTCCATTGAAAAAAATGAAATGTTAAGTGCACTTTTGACTCGCGAAGGTGTACCACACAACATTTTGAATGCTAAAAATCACGAACGTGAAGCGGAAATCATTGCTCAAGCTGGTCGCACTGGTGGAGTAACGCTGGCTACCAACATGGCTGGTCGTGGTGTGGACATTATTCTTGGTGGTAACCCACCAGATAAGGAGGAAACAGAAAAAGTTAAAGCCTTGGGTGGTCTTATTGTTATTGGTACCGAACGTCATGAATCGCGACGTATTGATAATCAGCTTCGTGGTCGTTCTGGTCGTCAGGGTGATCCAGGGGCTACGCAATTTTATGTTTCCATGGAAGATGATTTGATGCGTATTTTTGGCTCCGATCGTGTGAAAGGCATGATGGATAAATTAGGAATCCCCGATGATCAACCGATTGAAAATAGTCTAGTTACTTCATCAATTGAAAAAGCCCAACATCGCGTTGAAGGTCATCATTTTGATACCCGAAAACATTTACTTGAATATGATGATGTTTTAAATAAGCATCGCGAACTCATGTACTCTCGTCGTCGTGAGGTTGTTGATGCTTTTGAAGGTGAAGATCCTGAAGCTCTTAAAAATAAAATTTTGGAAATTGTTGAAGATGAAATTGAACAAGTAGTCATGTTTCACACTGGTGAAACAGTGGAAAAGAAAGCTGGTGACTTTAATCCCAAAGAAATTATTGAAGTGGTGCAAACCATGATTCCGCTTTCGGCCGAAGCTCGTAAAAAACTCGAGGCTTGCACACTTGGTGCGGGTAAAGAAAAATTAGCCCTGGCGACAAGTCGTACTAAGATTATCGAAACAATAATCGAAGCAACTCGTGAAGCCTATAAAATTGTTGAAGAAAAAATGGGCGACAGAGCTAAATTAAAAGAACTTGAAAGAAATGTTATTTTGCGTTCTATTGATCGTTTGTGGATTGATCATCTTTCGGCCATGACTTTGCTTCGTACTGGTATTGGTCTGCGTGGTTATGGTCAAATGGACCCATTGGTGGAATACAAAAAAGAATCCTTCGGCATGTTTAATCGCTTGCTTGGTTCGGTTAACGGTGAAATTGCCAAGTCTTTCTTTAAAGTTGCTGTGCATGCCATTCAGGTTCGCCAGGCGACTTTAGGTGGCAAAACATTGTTTGAAAGAGCCGGCGCAATAATTGCTTCGGCAAAACCCGGAACTTCGACCATTACTGCTACTGTAACCAATCCGGCTGGTTCGGCGGTTAAAGAAGTTGGGCGCAACGAACCGTGTCCATGCGGAGCGAAGAAACAGGATGGAACTCCAGTAAAGTATAAACATTGTCACGGAAAGTAATTTGGCGTTTAGTAAAGCCAGAGCGAAGTCCTCCGAAGCCCAGCGAAGGGGGGACGGGTCGGGGAAGAAATATAAGAAGTGCCATGGGGCGTAATTATCCACCAATAATCGTTGACAAAAAAGTTTTTTTGTGATGGAATGCAAATAGCAAGGTGAGGTTTGTAAAAAGAACCTAACTCCTAGTGTCAACAAAAAGCTCCCTCATAAACGTAAGGTTACGTTTTTTGGGAGTTGTTTTTGTTTTTGATCCCCCTCTCCCTTTTGGCTCGCAAAAATAGAAGTTGCTCGCCGATCCCCCTCTCCCCCAAGGCTGGGAGAGGGGTTATATTGTATGTTTGATGTACCCCATTTAAATTCTTCTATTCTGAAGGAACGAAGAAAAGAATTGCGACAGAATAGTACTGAAGCGGAAGTTGCGCTTTGGCGATATTTAAAAAAGTGTCGTCTGGGTTTTAAATTTAACAGACAATTTGGCATTGAAAATTATATTGTTGATTTTTGTTGTCGTGGGTTAAAATTGATTGTTGAGGTTGACGGTCCGATACACAAGCGAAAAGACATAGTCGAATATGATCAAATCAGAAGCCGTGTTTTAGAAAGTTTTGGCTATAAAATTTTAAGATTCACTAATGACGAAGTTTTAAACGATATCAATTCGGTTCTCAAAAGTATTAGGACTGAAATTTACTCCCCTCCCAGCCTTGGGGGAGGGGAAGGTCCCCGCCTGCCTTGCATTACACTGGATGGCGGGGAAAAGGGGTAAGGGATCAAAAACGTGGGTTTTGGTTTTTGCTTTGGTTAGTGTAAACTTTAAACGTAAATAAATATGTCTAATAATGTAAAACTTGTTGTTTTTGTTCCTCTCACACATGTAGAGGCGGTACGCACAGCTATGGGCGAGGCTGGTGCCGGAAAAATCGGTAATTACACTTTTTGCAGTTTTTCCTCTCGCGGAATCGGTCGATTTAAACCAGGTGACGGTTCTCATCCAACTATTGGTGAAGTGGGTAAGTTTGAAGAAGTCGAGGAAGAACGAATTGAAGTTGTCTGTACACGTGAGAACCTTACGGCTGTTATTGAAGCAATTAAAAAAGTTCATCCGTACGAAGAGGTGTCTATGGATGTTTATTCTTTGGAGTAAAATCGAGACAGAATTATGCAATATTTAAAAGATCAACAGGAAGAAGAAGCAAAAAAATGGTTGTTGCAGGCTACAGAAGTTGCCAAAAAAGCTTTGTGTCTTAAAGCAAAATGCGGGGCGGTAATTGTTAAAGACAACGAGAATATCGGTGAAGGCTACAATGCTCCACCACAAGACAAAGAAGAGAATCGTGTTTGTGAAAAAGAATTTCCACCGGGCAAGCCAAAATATGATCGCACGTGTTGTATGCATGCTGAATGGCGAGCGATTTTAGAGGCTTTAAGAAAAAATCCGGAAAAAGTTTTGGGCTCAAAAATTTATTTTTCTCGAGCTGATGAAAATGGCGAAGTTAAAAAGTCCGGGCAGCCATTATGTACTGTTTGCAGCCGTATGGTTTTGGATGTTGGCATTGAAAAGTTTGTTTTGTGGCATGAAGATGGAATTGCTGAATATCCGACTAATGAATATAATCTTTTATCGTACGAGTATAAGCATGTTGTTTAAATTTTATGGATAGAAAATTTAATTTTTGTTGTGTACTGCGTGGCAGCTTTCGAAAACATTTCGAAGAGATTAAAAGAGTTCATAAATTATTTGTTGAAAATGGAATAGAAGTTCTAGCTCCGACTATTTCAGAGATAAAAACTGTTGAGGAAGGATTTGTTTTTTTTGAGAGCGACTTGGAAAAAGACCAACGAATGATTGAATTGTTGTATTTACATAATTTGAGGCGACTCGGTGAAAATGGTTTTAGTTATTTCGTTAACCCCGAGGGTTATATTGGTAAAAGTGCTTCGTACGAATTAGGGATAGCTCAAGTTTCAAATGTTAAATGTTTTTTTTCTGAAAAAATCTCTGATCATCCAGCTTATCTTCATAATAATACTGTTTGGAAACCAGAAGATCTGATTGAGTACATAAAAAAGAAAAACAAATTACCAAAACCGCTAGTCAAAAAAAGTGAACAAAAGATTCATAAATTATGGGAAGAATTGATGGTGCCTGGTTCAGTTGTCGCGGTCGGTAGTATTATTGAGTATGAATCAAAACAAGTTAATCACGAAAAAGAAATTTTGTTGGTAAAAACTCATAAATGGGGTGATCGATATTCTGTTGTTGGTGGTAAAGTACGCAGAAACGAACGATTAGAAGATGCTTTGCGTCGAGAAATAAAAGAAGAAACTGGTTTAAATGCTGCGGTAGGAGAACATATTTGTACGTTTGATCAAATTAAAAATTCCGGTTATTACCTTTCCGGGACCCAGCATATTTTTGTCGACAAGGTAGTAAGAGTGGATAGTAAAAAAGTTTATCTTAACGAGGAAGCTCAAGATTATATTTGGGTGCCGCCAAAAGTTGCACTTAAGGAATTATTAATGGAACCAAATGCTAAACATACCCTCGAATTATACACGCGAATGTTAACAGAAAAATTACAATAGTTTTATGAAATTTTTTACCATCACCGCTTTAGCTCTTTTAATATTTGGTTTTGGTTGTCAGACTACAGTTAAAGAATCTTTGTCTGATCAAGAAACACCAAGCGAACAACAAACAGAACAACTTGTTTCTGATGTTTTAGAGCAACCAAATTTTTCTTCTTCAGATTATGTCCCTGCTTCAGCACACGATGTTGAGATTCTTGATTTAGATCTTGATGCTGATGGAATTTTTGAAAAAGCTGTGATTTATAAAATCGATGATGTTGTTTATGGTCGGGGTAGCAATAAAACTGATATTGAATATTTGCGAGTATATCGTTGGGAAGATGAACTTGAATGGAATTCAATTAAAGAAGATCAGCGAGCTGAAGATACTGGAGGTGGTCAACTCGGAGAATTTTGCCAGGTTGAAGTAGTTGGTTTTGAAACCATATCCCCTAAAGATTATTTACTAGTAAGCAAATGTCATGCTTGGGGTGGAAACGAAGGTTATTATCTTTTTGGTGAGTTGCCCGATAAGCCAGGAGTTTTTGATGATTTAGCCATTCCAAAAGCTTATTTAAATGAGGATAAATATTTGACCGAAGAAGGTGATGAATTTTTAGGACTTGAAAGCGTCGATACAATAGAGTCTGGCGGTCTTATCGAACGTTATGGTGTGGCTTGTGAATCAAAGCCTGATACTTATGGTCATTTTGGCGGTGACGAAGCTGGATATTGTCGTAGACTGGATGTATTACAAAAATTTGATGGTCAAGAGTTTATCCCGACAATTTATAATGGAGTCAATCCAGTTTCTGAAGTGTGGTCTTTGTATATGAATAAAGATGTTGGATTTCAAATTCAATATCCTGGTGATTGGAAAACAAGTGAATATTTTTCTGAAGGTGGAAAATTTTCTGCTGTTGCCTTTGATTCAATTGCCGTTGTTACTTCAGAAGAATATCGTACTCTTGATTTAGCTCCAGGAACGGTTTGGATTTTTCTTGAGGAAGCGCCAATAGACACAAATATGGAAACCGTAGAGATTAGTCCTGGAGTTTTGGCTAAAACTTTTACAAGTAAATGCGAAGATAATTGTCCGAATCCGTGGTGGTTGAATAAAACTGATCGTCGTTATTATGTTAACGGAATAGCAATTGTTTTTGCTTATTCAAATGATCTTGAAGATGATGTTACATTTCAACAACAGCTAAGTGATATTTTGAGTTCGTTTAGACTTGTTTCGGGTAATTAATTTTTATGAAAGTTATTAAATTTTCTTCAAATCTTGTTCCTTTAGTTTTGTCTGGAGAAAAAACTCGAACCTGGCGTTTTTTTGACGATAAAAATCTTTCGGTTGGTGATGAACTTTCGTTAGTAAATAAACAAACTTTGTCTGAATTTGCCAAAGCAAAAATTATTTTCGTCAAAGAAAAGAAATTTAGTGATCTAACCGATATTGATTTTTTAGGTCACGAACTTTTTAAAAGCACTGATGAAATGTATAAAACCTATCAAAGTTATTACGGCGATCGTATTGTTCCGGAAACAGTGATTAAAATTATAGATTTCGAAGTTTTATCCACCAACAATCGTTGACAAAAAAGTTTTTTTGTGGTGTTATAAAAATAGCCAAAGCGAGGTTCAAGATATTGAATCTTAACTCTGGGTGTCAACCGAATAGCTCCCTCATAAACGTAAAGTTACGTTTTTTGGGAGTTATTTTTGTTTTTGATCCCCCTCTCCCTTTCGGCTTGTAAAAACAGAAGTTACTCGCCGATCTCCCTCTCCCCCAAGGCTGGGAGAGGGATTATTTTGTATGTTTGGTGTACCCCATTTAAATTCTTCTATTCTGAGGGAGCGAAGAAAAGAATTGCGACAGAATAGTACTGAAGCGGAAAATGTTCTTTGGCGATATTTAAAAAAGTGTCGTCTAGGTTTTAAATTTAACAGACAATTTGGTATTGAAAATTATATTGTTGATTTCTGTTGTCGTGGGTTAAAATTGGTTATTGAGGTTGATGGCCCAATACACAAGCGAAAAGACATAGTCGAATATGATCACAACAGAAGTCGTGTTTTAGAAAGTTTTGGTTATAAAATTTTAAGATTCACTAATGACGAAGTTTTAAACGATATTAACTCGGTTCTCAAAAGTATTAAGACTGAAATTTTTTCCCCTCCCAGCCTTGGGGGAGGGGAAGGCCCCCGCCTGCTTTGCGTTGCACAGGATGGCGGGGAAAAGGGGTGAGGGATCAAAAACGTGGGTTTTGGTTTTTTCTTCTATTAGTGTAAACTTATATAAATAAATGTTAAATCATTAGCTAAAAAGTATGAAAATTGGCATTATTGGTAGTATGCAATTTACCGAAAAAATGATGGAATTACGTGATCGGTTAATTGAAATAGGTCATGAAAGTTTTTTGACTAGTTTGGCCGAACCTTTTGTTGGTAAAACTGATGAGGAAAAAGAACAAATTAAGCTCCATCAAAAAAAGAACAGCGATGCCATTCGTGAATTTTGGCGGGCTATGCAAGGCGCCGATGCTGTTCTGGTAGCTAATTTTGAAAAACACGGAGTACCGAATTATATTGGTGCCAATACTTTTTTGGAAATAGGTTTTGCCCATGTGTTGAATCAAAAGATTTTTGTTCTTAATCCTTTGCCAGACAATGATTATTTAATAACCGAATTGGAGGCAATGTGTCCTATAATTATTAACAACGATTTAAGTTTAATAAAATAAAAATATGGCCGACGAACTTATCGATATTTACGATGAAAATAATAATTTTACCGGTGTGCAAAAAATGAAAAGTGAAGCCCATCGTGATGGTTTGTGGCACCGCAATATCCATGTTTGGATTTATAATTCTGCTGGTGAAATTCTTTTACAATTGCGAGCTAAAGATAAATTAGTTTTTCCTGATGTTTGGGATGTCTCCGTAGCCGGACATGTTGGGGCTGGTGAGGATTTACTGATTTCTGCAGCCCGAGAAGTTGAAGAAGAAATCGGTTTGAAAATAAAAACCGAAGATTTACTTTTTTTTAAGATCAAAACAATCAGCATGACTTATAAAGAAATAAAAAATAACGAATTTGCTTATATTTATTTTTTAAAGTTTGATGGTGATATTTCAGAACTAAAATTACAAGATGAAGAAGTTCAAGCTATTGAATTTTTTTCCAGTGAGAAAATCACTGAAGGTTTAATGGTAACTCCTGATAAATTTTTGGATTATGATGGTTATTGGCTCGAAATTATTGAGGAGATAAAAAAGAAAAAAGATTAATAAATATATGACCCTTGTTGCTGTTGGACTTATTAGTCGTCAGAGACAAAATGGTGAAATCGAATATCTTCTGGTTAGTTCTAAAAAAGACTTTGGTGAATTTACTGGTTGCTTTTATCCACCTGGCGGTCATCTTGATGACGGTGAGGAAGAAAAGACTGCCCTTGTTCGGGAAATTAAAGAAGAAATAAATCTTGAAATTCTACCGATTAAAAAGTTGGCTGAAACCGATGGTGATGTGAAAGATCAAAAGACTTATTGGTGGTCTTGTGAGATTGTTGGTGGAGAATTCAAAATTGATGAAAACGAGATTGCCGAAGCCGGATTTTTTACCAGAGCGGAAATGGATAAATTACCATTATGGCCAGCCACAAAGAAATTTTTTAATGATTTTATGCCCGAACAAACAATAAAACCAACCGGTTGCTGCGATATTTTTGATCCAGCCCCATGGCAAGAAAAAGAAATTATTTGGACTGACAAAATTTTTGTTAAAGATCACGTTACTAGTCTTTTTCATATTCCGCTTAACTTTGGGAAAAAAGTGGTTAAGAATATGGCTTTGATCGAAAAAGCTGACGCTAAGGCACCGCATCAACTTATGTTGACCGACGAAAAGTCGCTGTGGGGTTCTGATATTTATATTGATGTAGCCAAAGATGTTCCTGATGCGGAAATGGCAAAAATTTCAGGAAAGTTTTTAACCAAAGTTTTTGAAGGACCTTATCAAAATGCTGGCAAGTGGGCGGTGGAGATGAATGAATATGTAAAAGGTCAAAGTAAAGAAGTTAAGAAAATGTATTTTTCCTATACCACTTGTCCAAAGTGCGCCAAAGCTTATGGAAAAAATTACGTGGTTATTTTTGCACAGGTAGATTAAAAATATGTCTATTGATCACTTGATTACCGATGTCTCTATCAAAGCATTGATTCAACAAAATGGATCTGTCTTATTGGTTAAAGAACCTGATGGTCAGTTTGCTCTTCCCGGCGGAAGGATGAATGTTGGTGAGCAACCACGTGATACATTATATCGAGAAGTGTTTGAAGAAATCGGTTTAAAAATAGAAGCTGGTGATTTGTTTGATTGTTTTGCTTTTAAAAGTAAATCAGGAACGCAACATTTTGTTATAGTTTTTTTGGCTAGGCTTTTAGAAAACATTGAAGCTGCGAAACTGGATAAAGAGGAAGTTGTTTCGGTTGAATGGATACCATTATCGAAAATTTCCACTTTATCACTACGTGGTGAATACCGATCAATACTTGATCAACTTGTTTAAATTTTAACCCCTTTCAGTCTTTTCCGACTTTTCATACCTTTAAAACCTAACACCTATGTTCTGGCAAAAAAACGATGAGAAATTAATCCGCGACGGTTTTAGAAAAATTTTGTCTAAAACTTTTACCCTTCCTAATGGACAAAGTCAGGATTTTGAAATTAAGAAAGAAGGTGAAGTTGTTTGTGTTGTGCCTATTACTAAAGATAAAAAAGTTATTTTAGCCAAACAATTTCGTCCAGGTCCGGAAAAAGTTTTTTTGGAATTGCCAGGTGGGGGAATGGAAAATGGCGAATCGCCAAAAGAGGCTATGGAACGCGAGCTTTTGGAAGAGACTGGCTATACAGGAAATATAGAATTTGTCTGTTCAATTCCTATTGGCGGATATTCCACTGGCTGGCGTCATGTTTTTACGGCCACTGATTGTGAGAAGGTTGATGAACAAAAATTAGATGAAACAGAGTTTGTTGAAGTTGTTGAAGTAACTTTAGAAGATTTTAGAAATCATTTGCAATCTGGTCAACTTAGCGATGTTCATGTTGGTTATCTTGGTTTGGATTATTTAAAACTTTTGTAGTGTATTGCAAGACAATAAAAATATGAACATAGAACTAAAACAAATAATTAAAGCTAGTACTTTTAAAATTGAAAGCGAACGTTTTGTTTATACTAAGGTTTCGAAATTACCAAGTGTTTACGATCATTTTTTGGTGAGTAAAGATGCTGATGAAATTACAGTTGTTACTAAAGAGGAAAAACTTTCTGACTTGGCTCTAATTGAACGTAATAAAGATTTTTGTTGCTTAATCGCGTTGAATGTTTCAGTTCCTTTTTATTCTGTAGGGTTTTTAGCAACGGTCAGTCAGTCAATTGCTGAAATGGGTATGAATCTGTTGATTGTTTCGACATATTCAAAAGATTACATTTTGGTGAAAGATGAAAAAAGACAGGAGGTGAGGGAAGTTTTATTAAAACTAGGTTTTCAGGAAATAAAATAATTTTTTATGACCACCTACAACAAACTCGTCCGTGATTTAATTCCCGACATCATTGTGGCTAAAGGTCAGGCTTGTAAAATCCATACCGCTACACCAGAAGAGTATGAACAGAAACTTTTGGAAAAAATTTTAGAGGAAGCTCAGGAATTAAAAGATGATCATGGCTCAATAGAAGAATTGGCTGATTTGATGGAAGTTTTAGATGCTATTGTTGAATTAAAAGAATATAATTGGAATCAGATTAGACAAACCCAAAAAGAAAAAGCCGAGAAACGTGGTGATTTTAAGAAAAGAATAATTTTGGAGGAGTCATAAGTATGGAATTTGTAAATTTAACAGAAGAAGATCGGGAGTTAATTTTTGCTGCTACGACAGTTATAAAAAATAATTTTTTGCTTGGAAAACATCATGTTGGGGCGGCTGTTCGAGCAAAATCCGGAAAAATTTACGCTGGAGTTCATCTGGAATCTAAAAATACTGATGTTTGTGCCGAACATGTAGCTATAGGTATAGCCTCTTCAAATAGTGAAAAGGAATTTGATTCCATAGTTGCTGTTCAAATGCGGGATGTTTCGGAGCCCACCATTATTTCACCGTGTGCGATTTGTTTAGAACTGATAAATTTTTATGGCCCAGAGACTTGGGTGATTTTAAAAATAGAAAATGAGTTAAAAAAGTGTCGAGCAAAAGAATTGATGGTTTCTAATCTTTAGTTATGGATCTAACCCAACAAACTTACAATAAAATTGCCGAAGATTGGTATCATGATCATCATGATGACGATTGGTGGGTGGCCGGAACCGATCATTTAATATCCTTACTTCCAGCCGGCGCCAGTGTCCTCGACGTTGGCTGTGGTTGTGGTTGGAAAGCTCGTTACCTTCGCGAAAGAGGTTTTGTAGTTACTGGTATTGATTATTCCGAAGGTTTGTTGAAAATTGCTGAGAAGGAAAATCCTGGCCCAGAATTTTTGTTAATGGATATGCACGAAGTCGCAAAACTTAATCGGCAATTTGATTGTATTTTCGCTCAAGCCTCATTGCTTCATATTCCTAGGGCTGAAATTGGATCAATGATAAAAAGTTTGTGTGAGATTTTAAAACCAGGTGGTCTTTTTTATGCGGCAGTTAAAGGAATAAAAGAAAATCAAGCTGAAGAGGGGATTAAAACTGAAAATGATTATGGTTATGAGTACCAAAGATTTTTCAGTTATCACCGACCTGAAGAAATGCGGAAACATTTTGCTGATGCTAAGTTAGAAGTTGTTTGGGAAAATGTTAAAAGAAATGGGAATACCGATTGGATCCAAATAATTGGCAAAAAATAATTTTACGCACAGATAAAAGGTTGACAAAAAAGATTTTTTGTGGTGAAATAAAATTAATCCAGGTGAGGTGAATAAAAAGCCTAATCCAGGTATCAACTAAACAGCTCCCCTTTAACTTTATAGTTTTTTGGGAGTTGTTTTGTTTTTTTAGAATGTCGGTTTATGGGCTCGTGGAGGTAAAGATAACCTCGCCTGGATTGATACCTGGAGATGCGGGTTTGATTCCCGCCGAGTCCACCATCCTTCGCTATCCAGTTTTGGATGGCGCGCCATAAATAACCGACACCAACCATCCCCGCTTCCGTCAGAGGCGGGGTTTGGTTTATATTCAAGGTTATGTTAGTCTCAATAAGGATTTACAACTCCATGGAGGTTTCCGATGGCTCAACTTGTTCGTTCCAATGGTGATCAAGAAGTTTCTCAAGCGAAATGCCGTGAAGGTTTCTTTGTGGCCGGCTTCTGCTTTGGCCAGACGCATTTCTACGTGCCCAGGGCTTATTGGGTTTTGAGTGATGCTGAAATAAGAGCTGCGGCGGTTGAGGCTCTTGGCGAATCTTTGGGTCAGGAATGCACCCGGCTTTTTAGGAAATACACCAATGAAGGTTGGTGTACTTGCGAACTCCCGCCATTCATGGAAAGTGAGGGGAGCGGTGACGATATTAGATATCACCCAGACGAAGAACCAATCCTCCGATTCATCGCTTGTCTCGACAAGCTTCTGATCCAAAAGGCCACTACTTAGATTTGATCATTCAGATTTTACTTCCGTCTCCCGTCTTCTGTCATGAGACGGGATTTTATTTATAGATTTTTAAATAAGTGATAAAATGCCTGTGTTAATAGGTTTTTGAAATTATCAAGATTCAATATATTTTAAACAAATAAAAAAATCCAACATTGAAAATTGATTATTGCACAAATTGAAAATTTCCAAATAATATGCCAGAAACGTTTACTTTACAAAGAATCGAAGCGGCCAATGTAGCCGAACACGAAAAAGCTTTAGAACATGCGCTTTTAGTGCAGGTTCAACTTCCTGGAACAAAGGTAATAATGGATAAAGCTCGAGCTGTGGGTCAAGAAGTTTCCTTTGTTGAAACTTTTGATAAAATTTCTAACATTATTTCTAATTTTGAATGGAGTTTAGCAGAGTCTAAAGGCAAGGATGTGGCAAAAAAAATAGCCGATGAATGGCGCGGGCGGATTAATACAGCTTTTGGTGATGGTAGTGAGGGTTGGTTGTCTCGGGTGGCAGAAGTGTTTAGGGAGTTAAATGCTCAATTAGATACGCAAAGATTAAATATTGGTCGTGGCGAAAGGGAAAAAGCTGGATCTATTGGTTTTGATCTTGTTCCTGCCCGTAAAGAGTTAGAAAAATTTGGTATTGACTCTGAAGACGAAACTCTGGAACTTCATTTAGAGGAATTTTATAAACGTGGCGAACAAAAAAGTGTTCGAGAATCTATTTTGAAAGATTTAGGCAGAGTAGCCGAGATTATTGTTGATCAATTTCCTCACGCAAAAGCCGTAACCGGATTTTCTTGGCTTTTGGATCATCCATTGACCGCCGGTATGGGTTTTCAAGTTGTTGAAAACTTAAATGGTCCAGCCGGTCGCGGTGGTTCAACTTGGATGCAGTTTATTGATCGAAACGGTCAAATAAGTCAAGAACGTGTAAAAAAATTTTTAGAAAGTGGAGAACTCCCCATGAAAGCTAAATTGGGTTTTATTCCCGTGGTTGATTTTTTACAAAGGTATTTACCAGCCGAACGACGCGGTCTCGTAACTTTACAAGAGACAAGGGAAGGTTGGTTAGAAACTAAAAAACAGATCGATACCTTTTTTAAAGGCATTAAAGAAAATTGGGACGGTTTTTCTATTGAAGATTTGAAAACAGCTTTTGATAATAACACCGAAGTGGTTATGTGGCTGGAAAAAGCTGGGGTAAAAGAAGTTTTACAGGATTTTTTGTTTAAAGCCAAACAAACTGGCAAGAGTTTGAAAGAATTTAGGGATACGCCGGGAATAAAAGAAATTGATTCAAGGTTTCAGCAAGCAGTTAAAATTGATAAAAGTCGTAGTTATACTGTTGAAATATGATACGTCGCAGTCGAACTTTAATTTTTTGGTTTATAGTTTGGTTGATTTTGACAGCTGCTTTGGTTTTTGTAGCTGTCATGTATTTTTCGGCTTCTTATTTAATCGCTTATTTAGTTGCTGTTAATTTGTCGGCTTTTTTACTTTATGGTTGGGATAAGTTGTCGGCCGGGCAGGGAGTTGATCGAGTTCCGGAACTGATTTTGTATCTTACGGTTTTAAGTGGTGGTGGGGTTGGTAGTTTACTCGGCATGAATTTATTTCATCATAAAACCAGAAAGCTTTCTTTTCAGTTTGTTGTTGGTTTAATTATTTTGGTACAATTAGGATTATTAGTTCTTGTTTGGTCAAAAGAAATCCCTGTTATTAAAATATTTTAAAAAAAATATATGAGTTCTCCCCCATCTGATCTTCTTTTTCCGAGCGATCTAACTGCTTGCGTGGCAAGTATTTGTCACTCAGAACATTACGATGGTTATACTTTAATTGGGTTACTAATAGCTTTAGCTATTTTTGTCTTTTTTTTGTATCGTAAAAAAATCAGTTTAAAAAAGTATTTGTTAAGTCAGGTTATTCTTTTTTTGTTTTTTTCAAGTACTTTTATATCTAACGGATTGAGTTTTGGTTGTTGTGGTGATGTTGTGCCTAAAAGAATCCTTAGTGAGATTTGGTCAATTTTTCCCGATCAATTCACGCCAATTTATTTTGATCGCATGAGATGGTTTTTAGATTTTTTGGATTTAATTAAATAATATATGTTTCTTAAGTTTAAAAATTTTTCCTTGTATTATTCCATCCCGCTTTTTGTTTTATTGGTTGTAACTAATTCCATAGTTTCTTCTATATTTTTTGTTGGAGATTGGCCGGATCCAATTAATATTTTGGTTTTTGCAGGTTTTTGGTTTTTTGAAGTTATTTTATGTTTTTTTATTTTTTTAGGTATTCCACTATCTTTAATTTTTTCTAAAGACAATAAAAAAATTTAATGTGGATAAAAACAAAAAGAAAATAGTTATCGTTGGTGCTGGTCCGGGTGGTTTGGCCGCAGCCATGCTTTTGGCTAATAAAGGTTTTGCTGTTACAGTTTTTGAAAAAAACAGTCAACCAGGTGGACGGACCAGTGAAATTAAGTTGGGTGATTTTCGTTTTGATGTTGGACCGACTTTTTTGATGATGAAGTTTGTACTTGATGAAATTTTTGTCGAATGTGGCAAACGATCCGAGGATTATTTAAATTTTATTCGTTTGGCTCCAATGTATCGTCTGATTTTGCCAGACGATCGTTATATTGATTCGTATGAGGATCGAGAAAAAATGCGGATTGAATTAGCTCGGGTTTTTCCAGGTAATGAATTAGGTTTAGATAAGTTTTACCATTATGAAAAAAAGCGTTATGAAGCGCTTATGCCGATTTTGCAAGGTAACAATCAAAATATTGCTGACGCCTTAAAATCAAAATTTTTAAAAGCTTTGCCATACTTTGCTATTGGTCATTCGGTGTTTGATGAAATGGGTCGATATTTTCCTTCGGCTTTGGCTCGATTAACTTTTACTTTTCAATCCAAGTATTTAGGCATGTCACCGTGGGAATGTCCCGGTGCTTTCGGTTTAGTACCTTATACAGAACACGCACAAGGTATTTACCATGTGGTTGGCGGACTATCAGAAATTACTCGGCAAATGGCTAAAGCTGCTATTGAGCTTGGGGCAGAAATAAAATATCAATCACCAGTTAAAGAATTGCTTCATAAAGGTAAAAAGATTACAGGTGTTCTTTTAGAGAATGGGGAAAATGTTTTGGCCGATGAAGTTGTGGTGAATGCAGATTTTGGTTATGCTGCCAATAATTTAATGCCACAAGAATTTTTGAAAAAATATTCGGCTGATAAATTAAAACAAACTAAAATTTCTTGTTCAATTTTCATGTGGTACGTCGGTCTTAAAAAACAATATCATTTGAATCACAATACTATTGTTTTTGCCAAGGATTATAAAAAGAACGTAGAAGATATTTTTAGAGGTAATTTGACCGAAGATGGCGATATTTCTTTTTATGTTCGTGATACCTCAGACACTGATCCTAAGTTAGCTCCAATTGGACAGAGTGCTATGTATATTTTGGTACCAGTGCCTAATTGTCGTGCCAATATTAATTGGCAAAAGCAGAAAGAAAAAATTCGTTCTTTTGTAATCGAGGGTTTAAAACAACGTTTAGGAATCACTGATTTTGAAGAAAATATTGTGGTGGAAAAAATTTTGACCCCTGATGATTGGCATGATGACTATAACATCTATGAAGGCGCGGTTTTTAATCTGTCGCATAATTTAGATCAAATGCTTTGGTTTAGACCACACAATCATTTTGAAGAGCTAGAAAATTGTTATTTGGTTGGTGGTGGAACACATCCGGGCAGCGGATTGCCAACTATTTTTGAGTCAGGCCGAATAGTTTCTAATTTGATTTTTAAAAAATATCAAAAGAAAGATTAGAGTTGGTTTTCCACTGTTTCGCTTGTAAAAAAACGGCGTTTATCATACAATAACGCCGCTTTTATTTGATTTTTTTATGCAAAAATGGAAAAGAAATTATCCGAAAGGGGGAAAATCCGAAATCCGTAAAAAGTGGCTAATTCCAGCCCTAACCGCGTTTTTTTTAATCGCTACTTTAGCGACTGCGGCTTACGATTTCCCGTCGTATTGGAATAAGGGTGTTGCTTGGGCTGGTAATTTAACCGGCTTTAGTGTTGATGCTTTAAAACTGAACGAATCGGCCTATCGTTTCGGTCTTGATCTTCAAGGTGGTACACATTTGGTTTATCAAGCCGATATGTCAAATATCGGCGATGTTGATCAAGGTGCGGCACTTGATGGGGTGCGTGATGTTATTGAACGTCGTGTTAATGCTTTTGGTGTTTCTGAGCCATTGGTTACCACAGCCCAAGGTAACCGAATTATTGTTGATTTAGCCGGGGTGCTTGATGTTAGCGAAGCTATTAAACAAATCGGCGAAACTCCGATCCTGGAATTTAAAGAAGCAAATACCGACGTTGGCCGGACTGCTACTCCAGAAGAGCAAGTGCAAATCGATGCCGCTAATAAAGCTGAACGCGAACAAGCTAATAGTGTTTTAACCCGGGCTAAAAATGAAGATTGGGCCACACTTTCTACTGAATTAAGCGGTAATGATCTTGGTTGGATCAGTGCTGATAATGAAAATTATGGTTATCTTGTTCAAGAAACTCTTAATTCTTGGACAAAACCAGGCTCGGTTGTTTCCAAGGTTATTGAAAGTGAAGGTTTGCTAAATATTATTCGTTACAATGAAAAGAAAGATTCACAAAAAATGCAGCTTTCTCATATTTTGATTTGTTTTGAAGGAAAAACCGGTTGTAGCAACCCAATTCCAGCCATTGAGGCCAATCAAAAATTAGTTGCTTTAAAAAGCGAATTAACCCCAGAAAACTTTGCTGAAAAAGCCAAGGAAATTTCTACTGATCCTGGTAGTGCTTCTGATGGTGGTTATTTGGGTTGGATCGAACCTGGTCAAACCGTGGCTGCTTTTGAGTTGGCGGCATTAAATACACCAGCCGGTGGTATTTCTGAAGTGGTCGAAACTGAATATGGTTATCATATAATCTATAAAAAAGCTCAAGAACCAATCACTGTTTATCATTTGGAAGATATCGCTCTTAAGTTGACGACTTTAAATGATATTGCTCAGGTTGATGAGCAATGGAAATCCACAGGTTTAACTGGTCAACAATTAAAAACCGCTACTGTTCAATTTGATCAAACTACTGGATCTCCACACGTAGCTCTTCAGTTTAATACTGAGGGAGCTGATATGTTTGCTGAAATTACCGGTCGTAATGTTGGTAAACAAGTAGCCATCTTTTTGGACGGTTCGCCTATTTCAATTCCAACTGTTCAAGATACTATTACTGGTGGACAAGCGATTATTACTGGTAGCTTTACTTTAGATGAAGCTAAAACTTTGGCACAACGCTTAAATGCCGGTGCTTTGCCAGTGCCAGTGAGTTTGCTTTCACAACAGACTGTAGGTCCAATTCTTGGTCAGACTTCACTTGATAAAAGCATTGTAGCGGCTTTGGTGGGTTTTGGTATGGTTGGTTTGTTTATGTTGGTTATGTATCAAGTACCAGGGTTTGTGGCAGTTATTGCTTTGCTTTTGTATGCCATGCTTAACTTGTTAACCTATCGTATCTTCGGGGTCACAATTTCGCTTTCTGGTATTGCTGGTTTGGTTTTGTCTATTGGTATGGCAGTTGACGCTAACGTGCTTATTTTTGAGCGTGTTAAAGAAGAATTACGTGCTGGTCGTGATTTACGTTCAGCGATTGACGAGGGTCATCATCGTGCCTGGCCAGCTATTCGCGATGGCCATATCACCACGCTTATTGCTTCGGTTGTGTTATATACTTTCAGTTCCAGCTTTATTAAAGGTTTTGCTTTAACTCTTTCAATTGGTGTTTTATTTAGTATGTTTACAGCTGTTACTGTAACCCACACCTATCTTTTGGCTTCACAGAAAGTTAAATGGTTAAACAAGATTAAGCATTACGCTCGACATATCCCTGAACAAAAATAATTTCGTCTTCGCCGAGCTTCGGCGTAATAAATATATGACTTTTTCATTCGTTAAACATCGAAAAATTTGGTTTACTTTGTCTGGGGCTATGATTGTTGCCAGTATTGCCGCCATTTTAGCTTTTGGTTTCAATTTTGGTATTGATTTTACCGGCGGCAGTATTATGGAAATCGATTTTCAAAATCGACCAAGTACTGAGGAAGCGGCAAAAATTTTGTCTGAGAACGGTCATGAACATTCAGTTATTCAACCAAGTGGTGATACAAAATTGATTATTCGTCTAGACGCTCTTGACGAAACTGCTCACCAAGCCGTGCTCGGTGCTTTTAAAACAAAAGATCCCGGGGCTGTTGAATTACAATTTAATTCCTTTGGCCCATCAGTTGGTTCTGAATTGGCAAAAAAAACCACCACCGGTGTTATTGTTACTTTGGTTTTAATTGCTCTTTTTGTGGCTTGGTCATTTCGTAAGGTTTCTGAGCCGGTTAAGTCTTGGAAATATGGCCTACTTACTATTATTGCTGGTTTTCATGATGTAATTGTTCCGCTTGGTCTTTTTGCTGTTCTTGGTCATTTCTATGGTTGGCAAATCGATACTGCCTTTGTGGCCGCAGCTTTGACAATTCTTGGTTATTCGATCAACGACACAATTATTGTTTTTGATCGTACTCGTGAAAATCTACAAAAATTAAGCGGTAGCTTTAGTGATACGGTTGATAAAAGTATTCAACAAACTTTGTTTCGTTCTCTTTACTCCAGTTTAACCACCATGTTGGCTCTTTTAGCTATTTTTGTCTGGGGTGGAGAAACAACTCGTCCGTTTGCCTTGGCTTTGTTTGTAGGTGTTGGTGTTGGTACATATTCCTCAATCTTTATTGCTAGTCCGTTACTGGTGGCTTGGGAAGAATGGAAACGTCGTTAAGGTTTGAAGGGGAAGAAAGGTTCGAGAAGGACGAAGAAAAAACAATTATTATAAACAGTAGTCGGAAACGACTGCTGTTTTGTTTTCCACATCCCTTTAACCCCTTCAGTCCCTTCCATCCCTTCCATCCCTTCAACCCTTTAAATGTGCTATAATAACCAACGATATGTTCCTCTTTGCCACTACTTTAACCGCGACACCTGAAGCGTATCTTCACGCTTTTCTTAATCAGCCAATCGACGTTGCTTTATTAGAGGTTATTTTAATGTTCGGTTGGATTCCAATTGCCGCAGTTTTAATGGAGGGATTAATGGATATCTGGAAGGATTATCGACAATCACTTTATCAAAATCGTTTAAAATATATTGTTTTGGCGATTGATGTACCTAAGATGACCGAACAAAGTCCAAAAGCTGTAGAAAATGTTTTTGTGACTTTTCAGGGAACTTTTTCCAATATGTTATGGAAAGAGATTTGGTTCATGGGTAAAATTCAACCGCGTTTTAGTTTTGAAATCGCTTCAATCGATGGTTATATTCAATATTATATTCGTTGTGAAGAACGTTTCCGCGATATTGTTGAAGCGGCAATTTATGCTCAATATCCTGACGCGCAAATAGCCGAAGTTGAAGATTATGCACAGCTTGTGCCCGGTAAGTATCCTGATCCGGAATGGGACATGTGGGGAACTGAGTTTGTTTTAAAAAAAGATCAACATCTTCCAATTTATACCTGGCCAATGTTTGAGCACAGCATGTCACAAGAGCTAAAAGATCCGTTGGCTGCGCTTTTGGAACAAATGAGCCGAATGAAACCGGGCGAATGTTTCTTTTTTCAAATACTTTTAACCGTTACAGATCAAAAAAAATGGAAAGAAGCTGGAAGAAAATTTATTAAAAAAACTTACGGGCTTAAAGATGATACCAAAAGCAATGGAATGCTGGATCAAATATTATCTTTGCCAGGTGAGTTTGTTAGTGAAGTAACTGGAGTTAACATAAATCCTTTGTTGGGTTTGAGTGGTGGTGGTGTTAGTTCAGAAAAACCGGAAGATCCGTGGCGAGCCTTTAAAATTACTATGGAGGAAAAGGCACAAGTTGAAGGAGTTTTGAATAAAATTTCCAAGCTCGGGTTTGAAACAAAAATACGCATTGCTTATTTTGCTAAAAAAGGCGTGTATAGCAAAGGAACTCGTGTTCCAATGATTAAGGGTTTTCTTTCACCTTTTAATAATCACAGCAGTCAAGAGTTTGGAATGTATGGTCCACAGATCCCAAAAAATGATTATTTTTGGCAAAAATGGACATATAATCATAAACAAACCAGAATTTCGCAAGCAATAAAAAAACGCAGTTTTAGTTTGGGAGCAGCGCCAAAAGTTTTGTGTACTGAAGAATTAGCTTCGCTTTGGCATTTCCCGTCAATTACCATAAAGGCGCCGTTGGTCAAAAAGACCGAGGCTCGTCGGGCCGAACCACCAATTTCTTTACCGGTGGCTGGCGAGGATGTACCACTTTATCGTTCACCGCCAGTTACACAAACCAAAAAAGAAGCTCCGCCAATTGGTTTAGCTGCCGCGCCTGTGTTTGAACCAGAGGTTTCTTTTACGGCTCCAGTTGAATCAGTAAAAATCGAAAAAGCTAAAATTTCTTCTAATCCTGTTCCTTCAATAAAACCATCAGGGCCAAGAAATGTTCCAGATGTTATGCGTGTTTTGTTTGAGCCCGGTGTTGAACTTGAGGATGTAAAAGTACCACCAGCACCAAACGAAGCTGTTGAAGGTATGGAAGAAGAAGATAAAATTGTTCCACCGAATCTACCAATATAAAAAATTTTCAATTATTGAATTTTCAATATTCAATTATGGATGTCTGATATTTTAAAGAGATAAAAAAATCCAACATTGAAAATTGGTAATTGTACAAATTGAAAATTCCCAAAAATATGCCCGCTTACGAAGACCACGATCACGAAAATGATGTAATTTATTTTGCCCGTACCAATTACCGCAACCAAATGCGGAAATTTGGCATTAAAACTGATGATCGTCGTCGGCATACTTACGTTATCGGTAAAACCGGTATGGGTAAAACAACTCTGCTGGAAAACATGATTTTGGCGGATATTTATTTGGGTCACGGTTGTGCTTATGTTGATCCGCACGGTGACACAGCTGAAAAATTAATCAACTATATTCCTGAGTGGCGACAAAAAGACGTAATTTATTTTTGCCCATCTGATGTTGAATTTCCCATGGGTTTTAATATTCTAGAGTCGCATGACCCCAATACTCGTCACGTTATTGCCTCTGGTCTTATGGGGGTGTTTAAAAAAATCTGGCCTGATGTTTGGAGTCCTCGCATGGAGCACATTTTAAACAACTGTATTCTAACCTTGTTGGAAAATCCCGGTAATACCTTAATGGGCATCAATCGTTTATTGGTTGATCGTGATTTTCGTGTTCGTTTAGTTTCCAATCTTAAAGATCCGGTGGTTAAATCTTATTGGATTACTGAGTTCGAACAATGGGAACCTAAATTTCGTACTGAAGCCATTGCGCCTATTCAAAACAAGGTTGGTCAATTTCTTTCAACTGCCGTGGTTCGTAATATTGTGGCTCAGGTAGATTCATCCATAAAGCCTCGGGAAATAATGGATACCAGCAAAATTTTTATTGTTAACTTGTCTAAAGGACGTATTGGTGAAGATGCTATGAAACTGCTTGGTGGTATGTTAATTACCAAAATGCAGCTCTGCGCCATGGAACGTGTTGATATTCCCGAAAAAGAACGTCGTGACTTTTACTTGTATATCGACGAGTTTCAAAACTTTGCTACGGAAAGCTTTGCTTCAATTCTTTCTGAGGCTCGTAAATATAGATTAGCTCTTATCATGGCTCACCAGTACATTGAACAGTTGACTGAAGAGGTTCGGGCTGCGGTTTTTGGTAACGTTGGTACTATGATTATGTTTAGGGTTGGTTCGCCTGATGCGGCCTTTTTGGAAACTGAATTTATGCCACGTTTTACACCAGAGGATTTGGTTAACTTGGCTAAATTTGAGATTTATCTTCGTTTAATGATTGACGGTGTGGCATCCGAGCCTTTTTCTGCTTTAACCTTACCGCCAATTGTTCAAAAGACCGATTCAACCGCAGCAGTTATCGAATTTTCTCGTAAAACTTATGCTCGCCCACGTGATACTGTGGCTGAAGAAATTATGGATTGGAGTGAAGCTGAAGGTGGCGGCGTGGAAGTGACTGAAAAAGAATCTGCCGGCGAAGTTGAAAAAAAATTCGACGAAGCTGATGCCAAACGAAAAGCCACAAAGAAATTTGGTAATAAACCACTTTTTGAGTACGACTGCACTCGTTGTGGTAAACATATGGTTTTGCCAGTTGAGCTTGATAAATCACGGCCAATTTATTGTGAAGACTGTATTGAGATTGTTCGTGAAGAGCGTAAAAGTGGCGGAGCCAGAGCTACCGAACGTGTCCAAAATAAAAAACCCGTCATTTTGCCACCAGCTGTCAGAGAAGGGACGTCAGTAACCAAAGAAACGACCGGGGCGATAAGCCTCTCTGCTTTAAAACCTAAAGAAGATAACTTATCAGCCGGACCAGTGGCCGCTTTACCAAAAATGCCAGGTGATTTTCTGTCACAAGAATTAAAACAAAATCAACCGGTTCCGGTTCAGAATCGTCCAGTCTCTAATCAGCCGACCCTGGTTCCAAAACAGTCGACTCCAGCTCCGGTCGTAGCCCGGGCTCCAATGCCAGTTGCGCCAGGTGGTGATAATGGACAAAGAATTCAACAACGACGTCATCGATCCGGTGGTGGAGGCGGGGGCGGAGGCGGAAATCGACCACCACAAAATCAACCAGGTCGCCCAGCTACGCCGCCAAAGGCTAAGGATGATGTGTTTCCGTGGTAATTAGGCGAAATCTGGGGTATACGAATCAACGAATTTGGCTACGAAACTACAAATTTGGGTTTGGTTGACTAGTCCAAAAAATTTGTGGCAAATTAGTAGCATTCGTTGATTTGTAGCAAAATTCGTAGATTCGTATACAGTTTAATACCAACTCAATATGGAATATCCACAAGCAGAAGATCAAATTGTCGCCCGACGGCATGAACCGCCGGCGGCTTTGCCGACTAAAGATAATACTCCGGCCGAGGAAATTTCTTTGTTTGGGCGTTCAAACTTTAGTCAAGGGATTTCTAACAAGAAACAAATTTTTGGCATCAAAAGAAAAGATCGTACTCGCCATGTTTATGTAATCGGCAAAAGTGGTGTTGGTAAAACTAAATTATTAGAACTTTTAATTCGAGCCGATGTTTTTTTTGGTCACGGTGTGTGTGTTTTTGATCCGCACGGTGATCTTATTCAAAGTATTATTGATTTTATTCCCGAAGAACGCGTTGAGGATGTGGTTTTAATCAATCCAGGCGATCGAGATTTTCCCATCTCTTTCAATCCAATTGCTAACGTAGCCGAAGAGGATCGTTTTCCTGTCACTAATGAATTTTTAGAAATTTTTAGAAAACAATTTGGTTCTGACTGGAGTCCGCGTATCGAACATTTGCTTCGCATGACGACTTTAGCCATGATCGACTACCCAGGCGGTACGATTAATGGCATGGTTTCACTGCTTTCAAGTGGTCGTTTCCGTAGTAAAGTAATTGAACATGTAAAGGATAGTGTGGTACGCCGTTTTTGGGCCATTGAATTTCCTGAATGGTCACAGCGTTATGATGCTGAGGCAGTATCGCCATTGTTAAATAAACTTGGTCAGCTTTTGGCTGATCCTTTAATGCGTAATATCTTCGGACAAAAAGAAAACAAAATTGATTTTTATCGTTTCATGCAAGAACGTAAAATCGTTCTGGTTAACTTGTCTAAAGGTTTACTCGGTGATGATGTTTCAGCTTTCTTTGGAGCTACATTAATTACTAAAATCAAACAAGCTTCAATGAAGCGTATTAATCTTCCACAACATTTGCGCCAGCCGTTTTATTTATACGTTGATGAGTTTCAAAATATTGCCACTAAAACTTTTGAAAACCTTTTGTCAGAATCTCGTAAATTCGGTATTGCCGTAACCGTGGCCAACCAAAATTTGTGTCAATTGGAAACTTCACTCAAAGCTTCACTTTTTGGTAACGTAGCCTCGATTATTACCTTTCAGATTGGTGCCGATGATGCCAAGATTTTGAAGGATGAATTGGCGCCGATTTTTGACATGCACGACATTATTAACTTGGGAGCGCGAGAGATTTACGTGAAATTAACCATTGATGGCAAACGTTTTGATCCTTTTTCTGCCGATGTACTTGAAGTTACACCACCGCGTCATGAAACTTTTTCTCAAGATATTGTTGAAGAATCGCGACAAGATTATGCAAAAACTCGGGTTGAAGTTACAGCAGAATTGGAACGAGGCGATGTGGAAATTAATGCGCCTGCAGCTAGAGTGGAAGAAAGTGAAATTGTTGTGTAAAGTAAGGGGGCGCTAAGGCGCCTTCTTTAAGTTTAAAATGTCTGAATTGGGATTATAGAGATTTAAAGGATTAATAGGATTTTGGTTTATTAAAAAATAATCCATGAAATCCAATAATCCCATAAATCCCAGTTCAGACAACCAAATTATGTCCAAAACCCCCAACTACAATACTGCTGTAAAGAAAATCCTCGATGGACTGGTTCCAGGCGAGCGAATTTGTGCACTTACGGGTGAGAAGTGGTTTATGGATGAGACGGAGATTGGTTGGTACAAAAAGTTTAATGTTCCGCCTTCACCTTATTCGCGTCGAGTTCGTTTGTGGCATTTAGCCTCCTTTTTTACTGTCTACCAATGGTGGTGGAATAAACATGCTGAAACCGGTCAACCGGTTTTAACCTATGCCCATCCAGCCACCGGTATTAGAGTTTTACCAGACAAAGAATGGTTTGCTAAAGATTTTTCCGAGACCACTGTTGATTTTTTCGTCCAGCGGCCATTTTTTGAAAGTTTTCGTGAATTACAATTAAAAGTTCCTCTTAATTCGACACGCAACATGGTTGAGCCGGAAAATTCCATTACCACGGTTTCGCGCGGCGATAAAGATAGTTTCTTTGTTTCCGCTTGTACCTCCAAAGATTCGGCTTATGTTTTGGATACTGATAACGCCGATCATTGTTTTGATTGCAAGGGAGTGGAAAATCTAACTGATTGTTATCGCGTGGTTAATTGTGTTCGACTTTTTTCCTGTAAGTTTGCTTTTGAATCGGTTGATTGTTCAAATTGCGATTTTATTTTTGATTGTCGTAATTGCGAATATTGTTTTGGCGCGACTAATCAACGAAATAAAAAGTTCGTTTTCTTTAATCAACAACTAACTGAAGAAGATTGGCGAAAGAAAGTTTCTGAAATTAATTTGGGAAATTTTTCTGTGCTTCAAGAAACTTATAAAAAATTTGTCGATTTAGTTAATCAGCAGGGAATTTGGCCGGAAAATTTTAATGTTCAAACGGAAAATTCTACCGGTGATTATCTTATTAAATGTCATGACTGTATTCAGTCAATTTACGGATTGAATAGTTCAAATAATTATTATTGTTATGGTATATTTGGCGGTTCGCAGAATAATGCTTTTAGTTGTGTTTTTCCTTCAGAGAATTGTTATCAAACCGGTCCGGCTGGCCAATCGGCTAATAGTAAATTTTGCGTAACTTTAATGCGTTGTGATGATTGTGAATATTGCTTTAATTGTTATAACTGCGAACATTGTTTTGGTTGTATCGGTTTGCAAAAGAAAAAGTTTTCCATTTTTAATAAAGAGTATTCCGAAGAAGAATATTGGCAAAAAGTCGACGAATTAAAATGTGCTATGTTGGAACGTGGTGAATATGGTCGTCCGATTCCTATGGCTTTTTCTTTTTCTTATTATCCTGAAAGTGGACCGGTTATGTATCTAGGAGCCGAACTAGGTGATTGGGATAAATTAGGTTTTCCAAAATTTGCTGCCGGGGTTGGTGATGCTTTTGGTGAATCTCGTATGGTTGGCAAAGAAATAAGAAAGATTAGTGATGTTCCCGAAAATATTGAAGACTTAGGTGATGATTGGATTGGTGTGCCGATTGCTGATTTAGAAAATAATCGTCCTTTTGCTTTTTTAAAAAACGAGATCGAATTTTATCGTCGCCACAAGATTGCTCCGCCACACCAACATTTTACCACTCGTATTCGTGATTTGCTTTATGTCTCCAATACTGGAATTTTTGAAGAGAAAAAATGTGAAAGTTGTGAAAAGAATGTTATGGTTGGAACTAATCGTTTTTTTAGAAATAAACGTGTTAATTGCCACGATTGTTATCTAAAATACCTTGAAGAAAATAACTAGGATTGCAGGCTCTAGGCCAGTAGGTGATAGGCAGAAAGCCAATTTTTCCTTCTCTTTCCATCCCTTTAACTCCCTTTCCTCCCCTTGTAAAAATATGTCCAAAACCCCCAACTACAATACTGCTGTTAAGAAAATCCTCGATGGACTGGTTCCAGGCGAGCGAATTTGTGCGCTTACGGGCGAGAAATGGTTTATGGATGAGACGGAGATTGGTTGGTACAAAAAGTTTAATGTGCCACCGTCGAAGTATTCGCCGCTTAATCGTATGCGGATTATGCATGGTTATTTCATCATGTATAATATTTTTTATAACAAACATGTTGATACTGGTCGACAGATGATGTCAACTATTCCGCCAGCTAGTGGTTTTAGAGTTTTGGAAGATAAAGAATGGTACGAACGAGATTTTTCAGAGAAGGGGATAAGTCTGGACGCAAATAAAACTTTTTTTGACCAATTGTATGAGCTAAGTCTTAGTGTACCTCTGCCAGCTCATGACAATATTGTTCCACCGGAAAATTCCATAGCCTTTCTATCTTTTGGTGATCAGGATAGCTATTTCGTCATGGCTAGCCGAGCTAAAGGCTGTTTTTATTCTTCCAACGTTTTTGATTCTGAAGATTCGGCCGAGATTGTTATGGGAACAAACATCAGGGAGTCGTACAATATTCTTAACTCTTCTAATCTTTTTCGTTGCCAATTTGTTCAAGATAGCCAAAATTGTCAAAACGGCTTTTTTTTATTTGATTGCCGAGATTGTGAAAATTGTTTTGGTGCTGTTAACCAGCGAAATAAAAAGTATTTATGGTTTAATGAACAGCTTGATCGTGAGGAATATGAGCAACGTTTAAACGAAGTCGTCTTGTCTTCATTTTTTGAACTACAAAAGTACGAAACGCGTTTTCATCAGTTTGTTCAAGATCAAGCGGTTTGGCCAGAAAATAGTAATCTGCGCATAGAAAATTCCACTGGTGAATATCTTGAGGATACGATTAACGCTCGTGACTGTTACCATGTTCGTGGCGGTTCGCGTAATATCGATCATGTCACTTGGTGCTTAGGGGCGCCATCAGAAGGTTGTGCTTATTGTGGCGGGGCAACCGGTTCAACTGACTGTTATTATTCGGTTGGAGTAACCAATTGTCACCGAGCTTTGTTTAATTTGAATATTGTTACTGACTCACGAAATTTAGAATACTGCACTAGATGTTTTAATTGTGAAAATTGTTTTGGCTGTGTTGGACTGCGTCATAAAAAGTTTTGTATTTTAAATAAACAATATTCTGAAGAAGAATATTGGCAAGTTCTCGACCAACTGAAATGTCGGTTGCTCGAAGAAGGGAATTACGGCGATATCCCAGGCTTACGTTTTTCTACTCAACATTGGACTTCGCTACTCGATCTTTTTGAGATTGATAAAGAAACCGCTCTTAAACTTGGCGGCCGTGATTTTGATCTAACCGGCGATGGCGCCGAAGGTCCAGAAATCGCTTCGGAATTGATTTTATCGACTGAAACCATCCCCGATACCATTAAATCTGAGGATTTCGATAAGGTTGTCGGTAAGTTTTATTTTGATAAAGAGATTGGTCGTCGTTTTGGTTATTTAAGACCAGAATTAGAACTTTATCAAAAATTAAAAATCGCTCCACCTCGCCGTCATCCTCGTGGCCGGATCATGGATATTTATCGCTATCTTAATAAGCCAGAATTTATTAAGACCGATTGTGCTAAATGTCAAAGAGAATTATTGGTTGCCAAAAACTTTGCCTATCCTAACCGTAAAATTTACTGCCATGATTGTTATCTAAAATATCTTGAAGAAAATAACTAATCTAAATTTATGGAAACTACTAAAATCTCCTTGTTTAAAAAAAGAGAAATTAGAAAGACTTTATTTCAGAGGGAATGGTGGTTTGTTATTGAAGATGTAGTTCTGGCCCTTATTGATTCAAATGACCCTAAACAATATATTCAACGAATGAAACAACGTGATCTGGAATTATCTAAAGGATGGGTACAATTTGTACATACCCTTGAGATTTTGACAGCTGGGGGGCGACAAAACATGCTTTGCGCCAATACCGAAGGGGTTTTCCGTATCATTCAATCCATTCCGTCACCTAAAGCCGAACCTTTTAAGCGTTGGTTGGCCAAGGTTGGCTACGAACGGGTTCAGGAAATCGAAAATCCCGAGCTGGCCACTAAACGAACAAGAATGTTATATAAACTCAAGGGTTATCCAGACAGTTGGATCGAAAAACGCATGCGCGGCATTGCTATTCGTGAGGAATTAACCGACGAATGGCAAAAACGTGGGGCTAAGGAAGGTCGAAATTTTGAAATCTTGACGGCCGAAATCGCTAATGCGACTTTTGGTGTTACCCCAAGTCAACATAAAAAAATTAAAGGTTTAAAACGTGAAAATCTGCGTGATCACATGGATGACTTTGAATTGATCTTTTCCATGCTTGGCGAGCGTTCGACCACCGAAATTCATCGATTGGAAGAATCCGATGGCGTTTCCAAATTAAAGAGCGATGCCAAACGCGGTGGCAAGGTTGCTGGTATTGCCAGAACGCAATTGGAAAAAGAAATCGGTCGGTCGGTGGTTTCTAAAAAGAATTTTTTACCAAAGAAAAAGAATAATAAAAAGTTGAAATAATGGTTATGTCCAAAACTCCAAATTACGACGAAAAAATAAAAAAAATCCTCGACTCACTCGTCTCAGGCGAGCGGGTTTGTGCTTTGACTGGCGAGAAGTGGCTGATGACGGATGAGGAAATTGGTTGGTATAAAAAATTCAATGTGCCGCCGTCAAAATTGGCACCAGAAACTCGGTGGAAATATTTTTCTACTTTTGGTATTGGTAATCAGATCTGGTATCACCAGCATATGAAAACCGGAGAATCGTTGGTGACAGCAGTACATCCAGCTTCGGGTATAAGTGTTGTCCCCGATGTTGAGTGGTATGCAAGTGATTTTTCTTCGATTAATTGTGGACTGAATTTAGAACGCCCATTTTTTGAACAATTACGAGAATTACAAATTCAGATTCCCAAACCAGCTTCACAGAGTCGGCTTGAAGCTGTTAATTCTTTAGCTATTGTTTCTTATGGAGTTGAAGATAGTTATTTTGTTTTGGCTTGTAATTGTAAGCGTTCATTTTTTGGTGCTTCTTCCAGAAATATTGAAGATAGCGCGGTTTTTCTTTTTTGTGATTCTTTGTCGCAAACTTATGACGCTTTGTTTAGTACGCAGCTTCATGATTGTAAGGTAATACGTGAAAGCCATCGTTGTTTGCATTCAGATTTTTTATTTGATTGCCGTGATTGTGAATTTTGTTTTGGCGCCACGAATAAACGTAATAAAAAATATCTTTGGTGGAATGAACAGTTAAATAAAGAAGCATGGGAACAACGTCGTGCGTCTATTGATCTTGGACAACGTCAAGTTTTTAAAAAGCAAATGCAAAATTTTCGAGATTTGGTGAATCAAGCCGTTTGGCCAGAAAATTTTAACGAAGCCGCCGTTGCCTCAAATGGAGAATATTTGAATCATGTTGATAACATGAAAAATTGTTATTTTGCCAAAAATAATGCCCAAAATCAGTACTGGTGTGCTTTAACTTACAGTGGTGGAAACAACAATGCTTTTTGTTTTGCGGTTTTCAATTCCTCTGATTGTTATATGGGGGCGCCTTTCGAGTGTCAAAATTGTTTGTTTTGTTTGGAAACCAGATGGTCAACTGGTTTAGAATATTGTATTGACTGTTTGCATTGCGAAAATTGTTTTGGTTGTGTTGGTTTGCAACATAAAAAATTCTGTATTTTTAATAAGCAATATTCTGAAGAAGAATATTGGTCGTCAGTCGATAGTTTGAAATGTAAAATGTTCGATCGTGACGAATACGGTTGGTTTATGCCACCTTCAATGTCGCCAGTTTATTTTCCGGATTCTGGTTCGGTTATGTATTTTAATGCTGATTTAGAATTTGGTCGCAAGATAGGTGCAAATTTGTTCGATCCGACTTCGAATGGCGCGACTGGTTCTATTGCTTCGGTAGTAGAAATTATAGCCACTGACGATCTTCCTGATCATTTAAAAGATTTTTCTTTAGAACAGTGGGTTGGTAAAGCTATTATAGATAAAAAACTCGGCCGACGTTTTGCTTTTTTGCGTCCTGAACTTGAATTTTATCAAAAAATAAATGTTGTTCCACCGGATGAGCATTATATTTCTAGAATTGCCTCTCTTTATAAAGATATGAATTTTGGAAGTTTTACCGATACGGAGTGTGTTCAGTGTCAAAATAAACTTCGAATCGCTAAAAATCGTCGTTATTTAGAGAAGAAGATTTATTGCCACGATTGTTATCTAAAATATCTTGAAGAAAATAACTAGCTTGTAGTATATAGTAGGTAGTATGTAGTATGTAGTATGTAGTGGGTAGGCAAAAGATCAAACTTGGAATTTCTGCCTACATACTACCTACTACTCATCTACCTACTAAACCAATATGTCCCACACTCCCAACTACGACTCTGCTGTTAAGAAAATCCTCGATGGACTGGTTCCAGGCGAGCGAATTTGTGCGCTTACGGGCGAGAAATGGTTTATGGATGAGACGGAGATTGGTTGGTACAAAAAGTTTAATGTGCCACCGTCGAAGTATTCGCCTTTAACCAGAAGACGACTAATTAACGCTAATTTTGTTCTGTTTGACATTTGGTATAATTATCACGCGGAAACAGGTGTGCCGATAATTAGTGTTATCCACCCCGCTAGCGGCATTCGCGTTTTACCAGATAAGGAATGGTTTACTCGGGATTTTATTTCCGCTGCCTATCAATATGATATCTCACGATCTTTTTTTGATCAGTTTTACGAATTAACTCGCCAGGTGCCCATGGCTGCCAGTTTTAATTATCTCGAGCCAGAGAATTCAATATCTTTTATTTCGCTTGGTGATCAAGATAGTTATTTGGTCATAGCTTGTAAATCAAAACGAACTTTTTATAGCTCTAACGCTTTTGATGTTGAAGATGGTGCGGAATTAATTTCTGTTAATAATGCGCAGAATGTCTACAATGTTGTTCGTTCACAAAATATTTACAATTCGTTATTTATTCGCGAATCTACAGAATGTAGTAATTGTTGTTTTTTGTTTGATTGTCGGGATTGTGAATTTTGTTTTGGAGCAACCAATAAACGGCACGCTAAATATGTTTGGTTTAATGAACAATTAGATCAAAAAACCTGGGAAAATAAACGGGCCGAAGTTAATTTAAGCGATTCGCAAACGCGAGAAAGGTACGAGAAAAAGTTTGCCGAGTTGATGACTCAGGCGGTCTGGCCGGAAAATTTTAATATTAATGCTGATAGCTGCACTGGTGAATACATCAAGGAGGCCACAGAAATCATCGACGGTTATATAGTTTGTCCGGGTAGTTATCATTGTGAAAAAGTTAATCATATTCATCCCACTCCGTGTCATGATATTTATTTAGGTGCTGGAGCCGTTGGATCATCTGATTGTTACTGTGGTTTGGGTTTTGGTCATTCACAGAATGCCAAATATTCATTATGTGTGATTAATAATTGTATAGATGTTGAATATTGCAACGGGTGTTATGATTGTGAACACTGTTTTGCTTGTGTTGGTTTGCGCCGAAAAAAATTCTGTATTTTTAATAATCAGTATTCCGAACAAGAATATTGGCAAAAACTTGATGAGCTTAAGACAACTGTGTTGGCTCGAGGGGAATATGGTGAGTTTCCTCTAATGAATTTTTCCGGGCAGTATTGGAAAAATAGTGCTACGGTTCAGATGTATGGCGCAGACGAAAATATTTGTCGAGCTCTTGGAGCGGACTTCTTTGAAGCCGCTGCCTCTGGGGCCGAAGGTCCTGATAGCCAGGTTGTGCTTTCCGAACTGGCTGAAATTGACAGCAACGGTCAAAATTCTTTAGCTGATAAAGTTTTTCTTGACCCGGTAGCCAAGCGACGTTTTCGATTTTTAAAACCTGAATTGCAACTCTACCAGCAATTAAATATTGCTCCACCTAAACAGCATCCAACAGCTCGTCTGGCTAAATTATATAACGAATCTAATTTTCCTTTAGCCGAAGATAAATCTTGTTATGTTTGTGGAATAGGGCTAAAAGTTGGAAAAAATATTAACTACCCAACAAGAAATATTTACTGCCACGATTGTTATCTAAAATATCTTGAAGAGAATAACTAGCTTGTAGTATGTAGTATGTAGTGGGTAGGCAAAAGATCCAACTTGGAATTTCTGCCTACATACTACCTACTACCCACCTACCTACTAAACCAATATGTCCAAAACCCCCAACTACGACGCCAAAATCAAAACCATTTTCGACTCGCTCCAACCGGGCGAACAAACCTGTTCATTAACCAATGAAAAATGGACCATGACTGACGAAGAAATCGGTTGGTACAAAAAGTTTAACGTTCCACCATCCTCGCGTACACCGCTTACACGTATGCGTATCCTTTCTGGTTTCATGAATGGTTACCAATGGTGGTGGCATAAACATGCCGAAACTGATAAGCCAATTTTGTCTTATGTTCATCCGTCTAGCGGATTAAAAGTTTTGCCTGATCAAGAGTGGTTAATTAAAGATTTTTCTTCAGAAGCTACTGATTACGATTTGGCTCAATCTTTTTTCGAGCAATTTCGAAAGCTGCAAATTAAAATTCCTTTAAAAGCCGCTAACAATACTGTCGAACCAGAACATTCGATGGCTTTGGGATCCAAGGGTGATATTGATAGTTATTTTGTGGCCGACGGTGGTAGAAATCGTGAATGTTTTTTCAATCTTTTTTCGGCTATGGGTGAGCGCTCGGCAGAAATTCATAATGTTCTACAAGCTATTGATAGTTATCATGTAAACGATGCTTTTAACGTTCATCATTCGCAATATGCTTCGGATTTGCGAGCTCTTTCCAATTCAGCTTTTGCTTTTATTGCTTCTGATTGTTCTGATTGTTTTGGTATAGCTATTCGCAAACATAAAACTAACGTCTTTTTTAATGAACAATTGACTAAAGAGGAATACGATCAGCGTCGTGGGGCAATTGACTTAGGTCGTCGCTCGGTGGCCGAAGAATGGAAAAACAAGTTTTATCAGATGTTAACCAAAGATATTGTTTGGCCGCAGAATATGAATTGGAACGCTGAAGGTTGCGAGGGTGAATACTTGGTTGGTGCCCGCGATGCTCGTTTTTGTTTTGCTTGTGTAGAAAAGCCGGTCAATATTTATTACACGGCTTTCACAGCCATGGAGGCCAGAGATAGTGCTTTTATGGTTAGTGCTAGCGATGCTCTTAATTGTTATCAGTCGGTTTTTTGCGAAAAAAGTTCCAATTGTCGTTTTTCTTATTCATCCATTCGTTGTCAAAATTTGGAATATTGTTTTGAGTGTAAAGAATGTGAAAATTGTTTTGGTTGTGTCGGTCTTCAAAGAAAGAAATTTCATATTTTCAATAAAGAATATTCTGAAGAAGAGTATTGGCAACGAGTTGATGAACTTAAATGTGCCATGCTGGAGCGTGGTGAATATGGCGAGTTTTTTCCACTTAACTTTTCCCCGGTTTATTTTCTTCAGTCAGCTTCGGCTATGTATTGGATGTCAGGTGAAACCGAAGCCAAACGACTTGGTGCGGCTATTTACGATCCATCATCAGCTGATGCTATTGGAGAAGGGAAGGTCGATGTAACTAAAGCCCGTTCTTCATCGGAAATCCCTGACTCCATCGACGAGATTGATGATAGTTGGTGTGGTGTGCCGATTCGTGATGAAGTTTTAGGAAGATATTTTACTTTTTTGAAACCGGAAATCGCCTTATACAAAAGTTTGCGCATAGCCCCACCTAATAAACATTTTATTCGTCGCATGACTGACATGATTCAAGAAGCTAATAGTGCGGTTTTTGAAGATAAAATCTGTGATAAATGCGGAAAGAAAATAATTGTTTCTATTAATAAAACTTTTCCGAATAAGAAAATTTATTGTACTGAATGTTTTAATAAGTATTTTGAGGAAGTGTCTTAGGCACGAGCTGGGAGGCTCGAGTGAGTAGTGTGTAGTAGGTAGGCAGAAAATTTAACTTTTCCTTCTCTTTCTCTCCTTTTAACTCTCTTTCCCTCCCTTGTAAAAATATGTCCAAAACACCAAATTTTGACGCAAAAATTAAAATTATTCTTGATTCAACAAAGTTGGGCGAGCGAGTTTGTCCATTGACTGGTAAAAAATGGTTTTTGACAGCCGAGGAATTTGAACTTTTTCGATCTTTTCAGGTTCCGCCAAATGAAATTGAACCAACCACAATGTTGGATTTTTTAGGTGGTTTTAATACTGGTTTGGCAGCTTTTTGGAAACCACACGCAAAAACCGGTAAACCGATTTTAGCGGCTATTCATCCTGATAGTCCGTTTAAGGCCCTACCTTATGTTGAGTGGCAGGCCGAAGATCACACTTTTTTTGGTCGAGAAGTGGATTTTTCGCGTTCAGTGATGGAACAAATTTGGGATCTTGAAACCGTTGTGCCTTTTGACGCGGCCAGAAATATAGACGTCGACGAAAATTCAGTAGCTATTGCCAGTATTAAAATTATTGATAGTCATTTAATTTTCGGTTCTTATGGTTGTCAAAGATGTTTTTATGCTTCTAGTTTAGGTTGGGGCGAAGATTGCATTGACATTGGTGGTGGCGGAAGAATTTTTCGAACTTTCGCTTCTTCGGCTTCGAGCGATATCGCCGAATCAATGTATATTTTTCATTCTCGGACTTGTCATTCCAGTTTTTTTCTCTTCGATTGTCAGGATTGTGAGTATTGTTTTGGCGCCACTAACCAACATCACAAAAAATATATCTTTTTTAATCGGCAACTAACTAAGGACGAATACGAACAAAAAATTAAAAATATAAATTTGTCTAATCGAGATACTCTGGAAAATTTTTTGGATAAATTTTATCAACTCTGGCGTGAAGAAGGGGCTTGGCCGCCGAACTTTAATGTTCGGAGTGAAGATTGCGACGGTGAAGAACTTGAGGACTGTGTAAAATGCAATGACGGTTATTTTGTGATCAAAAGTAATGACTGTCTTCATCTCCGGTTTTCTTTTAGCGGTGAGAGAAATTTGTATATCTCAGGTAATGTCTCTGCCAACAGTTGTTATATGACTACCGGCAGTTCTCAAAGTATGAACCTGAAATTTTGTCAGGCCAGCGCTCAAACCATCAATTCAGAATATTGCATCAATTGTTTGGAATGCGAAAATTGTTTTGCCTGCGTTAATTTATTTAGAAAAAAGTTTTGTATTTTTAACAAACAGTATTCTGAAGAAGAATATTGGCAGTTAGTCGACCAACTAAAATGTAAAATGTTAGACGATGGCGAATACGGAAAATTTTTCGCCGCTAAATATTCTATCCCGGGTTTTCAGTTTTCCGGTGCTGCTTTATCAGTCGGGTATTCCGAAGAAGACCTGAAACTTTTCAAGGTGCCGATTCTTGATCCGACTCGCGGGCAGGTCTTGTCACCAAATTTAAAAGATGGTCAAATGGTTAAAGTTTCAGATATTCCTGACAATTTTTCAGAAATTGATCCTAATAAATTTGTCGGTGTGCCGATTTTTGATCCTGAAGTCGGTCGAAGTTATAGTGTCACTAAAGCCGAATACGAAATTTATAAAGCAAAACACTGGCCTTTTCCTCGCCGACATTTTGTCACCCGAATAACTGATTTGTTTCTTCATCGTAATTTGCCGGTTAAGGAGAAAACTACTTGTTTCGTCTGCCAGCAACCAGTGGTTACGTATAAAAATGTTAAATTTCCTGTGAGAAAAGTTTATTGTCGCGAATGTTATCTAAAATTTTTGGAAGAACATTCATAGGTATTTTAGTAGGTAGTATGTAGTAGGTAGTATGTAGTAGGTAGTAGGTAGGCGGATATTATATGTTAGAAAATTTTCCATATAAAAATTTAATTGTTTGGCAAAAGGCAGTCGAGTTGGTTGTGTTTGTTTATAAATTAACTGAAAAATTTCCACGTTCAGAAATTTACGGATTAACAAGCCAGATGAGACGATGTTCAGTTTCTATTCCATCCAATATAGCCGAGGGAAGAAGGCGAGGTCGTCCGGCCGAATTTCAAAATTTTCTTAGAATTGCTTATGGTTCGGGTGTAGAACTGGAAACGCAAATTATTATTTCTAAAAAATTAGGTTTTGGTGAATCTGCTGATTATAATCTTGTAGAAAACCTGTTGGATGAAATAATGAAAATTTTAAATACAATGACAAAATGAAATTTTCTGCCTACCTACTACACACTACATACTACATACTAGAAACCTATGATAATCCAATCCATAATCCTCGGCCTTATTCAAGGTCTAACCGAATTCTTGCCAGTCTCCAGCTCTGGTCATTTGATTTTAATTCCCAAATTATTCGGCTGGGCTGAACAAGGTATGGCTTTTGACGCTGCGATTCATCTGGCTACCTTAGTCGCGGTAATTGTTGCTCTCTGGACAGATATCAAAGCAATAGTTTCCGGAGTTTTTAAGAGAAACGAAAACGGTCGTTTAGGCTGGATGATTATAATCGCAACAGTTCCGGTGTTGGCAATCGGCTTTTTTGCCGGTGATTGGTTAGAGACTGTTTTTCGTTCACCGCTGTCTGTAGCCGTTTCTTTGGCTTTCTGGGGAGTGATTTTGTGGATGGCTGATACTTTAGTTAAGAAGGATTCCGAAGGCCTCCTGACTAAGATTGGTTGGAAAAGAACATTGGCTATAGGTTTGTCACAAGCCATCGCTTTTATTCCAGGAACTTCACGTTCCGGTATTACAATTACCACTGGTTTATTCAGTGGTTTGAGTAGGGAAGCAGCGGCACGATTTTCGTTTTTACTCGGTCTACCGTCAATTGCCGCAGCTGGCAGTTTTGCTTTGTTGAAAATTGTTTCTGAAGGCGGAAGTTTTGATTGGTTATCACTCGCCATCGCCTTTGCAGCGGCTTTTATTTCCGGTTTTGCGGCTATCAAGTTTTTATTAAAAATTATGCAAGGTGCTAGTTATAAATGGTTCGCAATTTATCGAATAATTTTGGCCGCAATAATTATTTTAATCTTTTCGTTATGAGCGCTATTGAAGACATAAATTTACCAAAATCGACGGTTAAAAAAAGTTTAGACAAAAAAGTTAAAGCTTATTTTTCCGAACTTGGTCGAGTTGACGCCTCGGCTATTCCAGCTGGCGAGCTTAAACATTTCGGTGTGGCTAAGTTGCCGTTGGTTTTACCACCTAAGGAAATAATCGAGACCTTGATTTTTTCCAGGCAAATTGAAACCGGTAAAAACTTGGCGGTTAGTTTGGAATTGGAGACTGAGGAAAAAAGCGCTAAGTCGTATACAGCTTATTTTGCAGTGACTAAAAAGACTAGAAGCAAAAATAACACTTACGCCTTTGCTGTAAAAATTTCTAAGATTACTGGGGAGATTGACGTGATTGGTATTTAAAAAAAGTCCCCAAAGTTTATGGGGACGAATGTAGAGCTTTCTCGATTGTTTCGTGAAGAGTCCGTATGGATTTAAGTGGTTTGGTTAGGATCTGAAAATTTCCCAGATTGCCCAAACCTTTAGTAACGCTTTCAATTTCTTCTAACGAGCGTCCTGTCATGAGCAGAAAAGGTGTCTCAAGGCCGAGGTCTTGGCGCATGTGGGTCAAGAGGTCACAACCAGATTCGCCACGCAGCGTCATGTCACAGATGACAATGTCGAAGTTTTCCAGTCCCAGCAGTTTGGCCGCGGCTATACTTTCAACCCCAGTTGTTTGAGATTGGTCGCCAGGATAAATGGAGGTAATGAGCGTTTTGACGACCGATACTATTACCGGTTCATCATCAAGAATAAGAATTCTGACAGTTTTGTTTTTTTCCATGATTTTCCCCCTAGACCGTTGGTCTATATTTTTTTTATTCCTCATTAGGTATTTTGTCAAATTAAAAAGCACCAACAGAATATTGGTGCTGACCTCCGAGTCGAGAGTGATCTAGGTAGGAAAGTGTGGGGCCGCGAGTACGGTCTGCAAGAACTCGACGCTGGGGTCACCTTCGGGTAGTAGCTTGGCGACCGCGTCGTAGTGGTAGCTGAGCATGTTTTCGACTTGTTCGTGAGCATCGAGACCGATGGTTTGTAGCAGTAGAGCTCGGCGGTTGGCTTCGTGGACCAGTCGCCATTCCATCTTTTTGTTCTCGTCTTTGCAGTTGGTCTCGAACTCGAGAGCCGACAGGATGAGGAAGACGAAAAGCATGTGGTTGCCTGGCGAGTAGTCGTACGAAGCTGTGGCCACGTCGACTTCGATCGGGTTCTGTTCGATGAACGAAACCATGTCGGCATTTTTTTGTGCCTGGTCGGCGAGGAATCTGACAGCTTCTCGATTTCCAAGTCGAGCCATGAATCTGGCCATGCCGAGTGCAAGGCACTGGGCCAGAACCCACTCCTCGAATTCTACGGAATTCGTATCTTTCGGGCGTGGTTTGGCAATGATCTCGGCACGTCTTTTACTAAGATTTTGAAAGTTGCTCACTTTTTCCTCCTGTCTTTTTGGGGTGGTTCGGTAGTAGCTATCGAACGGTGGATAATAGTCCTTTTTTAAAGAAATGTCAAGCTTATGTACAGTCACCCTTAAGGGAAACTGTACAGCTTAGAATTTATTTTTTTAAGTAAAAAAACGCACCGAACATTGTTGTCGGTGCTTTTGGAGAGTGGTCCAACTCTACGTATGAGGCTGATTGGCCAGCTTCCGGGCCACGGCTGTGGCCGGGTGTTCCGGTGCCTTCGTGGTGAGCTCGCCGGCAACAGCTTCGGCAAGTTCGTGGGCTTCCTTCGAGAGGGTTTCTCCCCCGAGGCTGCGCATGAGATCTCTCTTGACTTGATCCCAAGCTCGGTTATTCTCGTGGCGAAGCCCTTCAAAACCAGCGGCGGCCAGAGCTAGAGTGACGAAGAAGATGTGGTTGTTGGAGTCGTTGGGGCTGAATGAAAGTGTGGTCACGTTGACGTCATCGTAGCGTTCCTTGATGATTGTCCAAGCTGTGATGAGGTTGTCGTCTTTCCGAAGATCAACGGCTTCCTGGGCGTCGGTGTACACGGTGATCAGGGCAACGCCTACCGCTTGAAGCCATCCCAGGAACCAGTCTTCGTAGTCCTGGTTCCAGTGTGTTGTGACCGGTGGCTTTTTGAGAGTTTCGGCTCCCTCGCGAAGCTGTTTGTAGAGACTGAGAAGAGTACTCATGCCTCTATTCCTCCTTACTGGTGTGTAGTTGAAGAGACTTAATATTAAACCATATTTTTTTCAAAAAGTCAAGTCTTGGGCTTGTTTTTTTGTCTAAAATTTGATAAAAGTTTATTCATGAAAAAGAAAGCTAAAGTTTTAGTTGGACTTTCCGGTGGCGTTGATTCAGCCGTCTCCGCGGCTTTGTTATTGGAACAGGGTTACGAGGTTATTGGGGCTTTCATGAAAAACTGGTCTGATTGTGCTTGGCGTGAGGACCGTCGTGATGCTATGCGAGTGGCTGCTAAGCTAGATATTCCTTTTTATACTTTTGATTTTGAAAAAGAATATCGGGCTAAGGTTATTGATTACATGTTTCGTGAATTTGAGGCTGGCCGTACCCCTAATCCTGATGTCATGTGCAATAAGTTTGTAAAGTTTGATCTATTTGTCCGTGAGGCTGATAAACTTGGTTGTGATTACGTAGCCACTGGGCATTATGCAAGAATAATTACAGACCCTCACTCCCCACTTCGCGAGGGCTTCAAGGGGCAAGCCACCACTCCACCACTCCATAACTCCACCACTTCAATCCTGGCCGGCACCGATCCCGAAAAAGATCAAACCTATTTTCTTTGGGCCATGCCGCCAGAGGTTTTGCCGCGGGTGCTTTTTCCTGTCGGTGGCATGATTAAGGCAACAGAGGTTCGTAAAAAAGCCGAAGAACTCGGTTTGCCGGTGGCTAAAAAGAAAGATTCTGTTGGTATTTGTTTTGTTGGCGAGGTAAATATTAAAGATTTTCTTCAGGAACGTATTCCTAAAAAACCAGGTAAGATTGTAAACTTGTCTGGTAAAATTGTTGGCGATCATGAAGGACTGGCATTTTATACCATTGGTCAACGTGAAGGTTTAAACATTGGTGGTGGTACGCCGTATTATGTTGTAGACAAAAAACCGGAAACAAATGAACTTGTTGTTTCCAGTAATTTTGATCAAGCCTTATTTAAAAAAGAAATGACCGCGATTCAGTGTAATTGGTTTCGTAAACCAACCACGTTTCCTTACAAGTGTCAGGCCCGTATTCGATATCGTCAACCGTTGGCGGCCTGTACGATTTCTCCCTCTCCTTATGAAGGAGAGGGTAGGGGTGAGGTTTTAGCAGCGGCCGTGAATTTTGATGCCCCCCAACGCGCCGTTACTCCGGGTCAATCAATTGTTTTTTATGATGGTGAGGAAATGATTGGCGGTGGAATAATTATGTAATAACTTTAGTAAAAGAAAACTCTCAACAGGCGTTGAGAGCAGTTTAGATTTTCTCGAAATGGTCGTTGAAGTGTCCGTTGTTACTTTCACCCCATTCGGTAACTCTGACTTTGAATCCGAGCCGTTCTTCGATTACGGCTGTGATGTAGCCATAGACTTCTTGAATCTCATTGTCTTCGCAAAAAGTGGCTCCGTCGTAGTCATAGTAAATGGCTACACCTTTGTTTGTGGTTGAATCGAAATCGATGCAAATATGCTCTGCCGGCAAATCTCTTTTTAGAATTTCTTTTCGTGTCATCACGTTCTCCTTATAATGACTAGGAAATATACTAGGTTTTTTATTTTGTGTCAAGTCAATTATTGATTTTGTAAAGTTTTTATATTTTTACTAAAACACTACAGTAATTCAACCCCCATCAAATCCGCTGCCCACAAAAAGAAGTCCTGATCTGTAGAATTGGACCAATCAAATTTTGAAAAAGGTGTGATATCAGTTTTGTTTAATGAGTCATAGCGAACAGCCGTAACTGATCCCGAAGTTATAAAATCCGAAGTTTCTGGAGAGGAAATGGTAAGTTTTTCAGTTTCACTAGATGTTTTTGCCCATAAACGTCCACCACGAAGAGTAATTTCTACCTCTGAAGGAAAAAGTTTCTCAATAACCACATCGGTTCGTTCGTTAATGGTAATGATAATTCTTTCGCCGATGTAAATAATTGCGGTTTCGTTGGAAGTGGTTTTAATCAATTGGCCGCGTTGAACCTCAATTTCGTTTTTTAAGCCGTTTGAATAAATTTTAGCTGTGGCCACCATTGGTTTTTCATAACCAGAACCTCCGGCCCAGGTAAAATTAAAACGTGTTCCAATAAGTAAAACGAAAATTGAAATAAGAAAAAAAGTAGCTAAAATTTTGCTTGACATAAAAAACACTATCAGTGTAACAGATAAAGAAAAGCCGCTCAAACCAGAAGTTGTCGAGCGGACAAGGTGTTACGAAAGATCGTGGTAGGTTTCTTCAGTTCCGAAATGATGGCCGATAAGCCCAAAGGCTTTATGCTGTTTAGCAAATTCCGCGATTTCCAGAACGCGTGACGGTGAAGCATTTGCTATGTTAGACCATCTACCTTCTGTCCACAAAAACAAGTCGTCTGTATCGTTTGGTGAATCGTCTATCACCATTGAGGTGAGTACCATTGGTGTGAGTTTGGTAAATCCTTCAGTCGCTTCAAGAGCTAAAGTAGCTCGAAAAGCTTCGACAATTCCTATTTTTTTTGTGGTATAGACAATTTGTTTTATACGATCACTTGTTGGTTCTTTGAATGTATAGCCGATGGAAACCGAGCCTTGAGCTATAAAGCATACAGCCTGAGACTCTACTTCATAAGCTGGACCATCAAAAAGCAGACTATCAAGCATGGTTCTTTTTTTGGGTCTACCCAAAAAAATTGTGGCCAGGCCGTTTGTGGTAGCAGGAAGGGTTCTGATAAATAACGGTGTCAAAGAAACCTCGTGATTGACTCGGGTTTTTGTAAAACAGTAATAGATTATGTCATGTAATTACGATTTGGTCAAGCCAAGGTAATTTGGTACAATTAAAATAACCTAAATCGTTGATTCGATATTGCACGTTTTTTAAAGTTTTTTATGAAAAAAATATTTTTTGCGAGTTTGTTTGTTGTTTTGGTTGGTTTTGGTTGTTCTTCATCAACTACAAACACCGATTATCAAAATGCCGCCGAAGCAATCGATTTGTCAGCTGGTTCATCACTAACTATTAGCCAAACAGTTTTTGGGCTTGGTGGAGTTTTTGCTGAAACTATGGCTGGTAATAATTTGTCTGAATATCAAGTTTCTATTTATTCATTCACCCCAGCTGATTTGGTGGCTTTTTCTTGGTCTAGTACTTCTGAACAAGAAACCGAAACTTCTATTGCTGTTCGTGAGGCTTATGAAGCCACGAATCATCCTGTTGGTGATACCTTAACTGCACCCGAGGCAGTTTATGAAACAGTAAATAAAACCGGAAGTTATGATTCATCTGCTCTTGATGATGCAACAAGTGTTTTACTTCCAGCTTATTGGATCGAAGGTGAGCAGTCTTTTGAGGATAATTCCATAATTTGGTTATCAAAACAGCAGTATGATAATTTGGTAAATACTAAAACCGCTACATTATCCTTAGGCTTATTTGATGAAAAAATTTCTTCACTTTTAGAAATAAGCGATAAGGTTCAGAATGCTCTTAATACTTTGCAACAAAAAGCTACCGAGGCCTCGCAAAGCGAAGATATTTATAAATTAACAGCCGAAGGCGATTGGCAAACTTATTCGTTAATGGTTGATGGTGTAAACCAGACTGTTCGTACTATCGAAGCCTCTAACTGGTTTGGTTCGTATGTGATTTTGGCTAATGCAGATAATCCTTTGATTTTGAAAGCTACTTTGAATCCATTTGCTCTAGGTTCGTTTGACTTGTCTTCGCCGCTTTCTTCTTTTTTGGGATATGAGGTGACGGATGTTAAAACGAAGTAAAAGTGTAAAAACGTAAAAACGTAAAAGCATAAATTTATGCCGGAAGTAAAAATACTTATTAAAGGTTATACTTCGGCTGATAAACCGGGTAAAAAAGAGGTCACTTGTCCGACTATTACTTTGGTTCGAGATGGTCGAATGATTATTGTTGTTGATCCTGGAACTCTAATAAACCAGAGTGTTTTGGTTAACGCTTTAAAAAAAGAGGGCTTATCACCAAATGACGTTAATACTGTTTTTTTAACACATTCGCACATTGACCATTTTGCTAATGCTGGGATGTTTTCTAAAGCGGCTATTGTTGAATATTACGGGGTTTGGAAAAGTAATTTTGTTAAAGATCGACCAGTTAATTTAACAAAAAATATTCAAATTATTGAAACCCCCGGCCATAGTTTTTCCGGTCTCACTTTATTGGTCAAAACTTCTTTGGGGGTAGTGGCTGTTTGTGGCGATGTTTTTTGGAAAGAAAATTATCCCGAAGTTGATAACTATGCCGATAACCCAAAAAAGTTAAAAGAATCGCGAAAAAAAGTTTTGCAGCTGGCCGACTATATTATTCCTGGGCATGCCGGAATGTTTAAAGTTTTTAAGCAAAAATGTAAATATGAAAAATAAACTTTTTGGCCACTGATTATTTTAGTGGTCGTAGTCGTTGGTTTGGTGGTTATGTGTTTTGCCACTCCCGAAGATTCTTGGATTTGCCAAGGTGACCTTTGGGTTAAGCATGGTAATCCAAGTTCATCAATTCCTACAATTCCATGTGCTTATGGGAATAGTGAAAATGGACAAGTGCAAAATATTTCTACTGGTTTAGCTAATCCAGCCTCAACTAATTGTGTTGATAAAGGCGGAACACTGCAAATCGAAGATGGCCCAAATGGTCAATTTGGTGTTTGTTATTTTGAAGATAATCGTCAATGTGAGGAATGGGCATTTTATCGTGGTGATTGTCCGGTTGGTGGGCGAAAAGTTACTGGTTATATAAATCAAGCTGCTCGTTATTGCGCTATCACCGGTGGGGAATACACAATCACGGTCCAAGGTAACGAAACAACCGAGAAGGGAACTTGTACTTTGCCAAATGGGGCAATATGCGATGCCGATGATTATTATAACGGAAGTTGTCCGTGGGTCGAATAATTTATAAAAAAATACGAGGCTTCCCAAGAAGGTGGGGAGCCTCATTTTGTTTTTGTTGTCTATACGACAGGAAGGGGTGGAGGTCACGAAGACCGAAGATTGATCGTGATGTTTTTGCAGACGTGTCTGGCCATCTGAATGTTTTCCTTGGTCGGTTCTGCATCGACGAATCGTTTGAGCTCGTCGAGGCAGACGCGAAGCGATATCGACATAATTTTCTCTCGAGGGCTTCGTTCTTGGGATTCCTCTTCTCCTTTGATCACGCTTTCCAGTTCTATCAGAACTGGTTGCGCTGCGTCCTTGAACGCTTTTGGTTGTTGGGTATGGGTGAGCATGGCCACTGTTCCAAACCCCAGGCGAAGCTGACGAGCGACGTAGATATCCATGATTCCTCCGGACATTGGTGAAGTTCAACAGTTCAGACATAGAAACGTTGAACAGTTATTGGATCAACACAACAAAGTGGTAAAATACTATATCATTTTTTTGGTCTTTTGTCAATAATCTATTTTGGATATTTGGCTAAAATAAGCCAATACTTAAAAATTTAAATAAAAAAGAAATCCCAGAAGTTTGTTGAGTCTCGTTATAAGTTAGGCCTAAGCCTCGGTGGCCACAACTCTCCTGATTAAAGAGATTTTCGATCGTGGCAGAGGCCGGATATGACCTTAGAACGATTAAGGTGAGGTTGTTGAAGAAAAAAATATGGATAATTTATAAAAAAATACGAGGCTTCCCAAGAAGGTGGGGAGCCTCATTTTGTTGTTGTTCTACGAGCTAGGTCGCAGTCGGAGTCGTGGCCGCGTCCAAGAAGCGGTCGAGGATAGTCGCGGCTACCTTCTGATGGAAAGAATCGATCATAGCCCTTTCCTCGCTTCCAAAGAAAGTCCGACGATCACGGAATACTGTGCCATGTAAGATGTAGAGGCAAAAGTACGCTTCGTTGCCGAACTCGACCTTCAGACTGGTCTTATGGGTGAAGCTTACCGAAATTTTGATTCCATTAGAAACAAAACTGTCGATGCGATCCCAGAAAGTGTTGGTGCCTAGGCCACCATCGACAGCCTCGAGTTCGTCAAGAAGCTTGCTGGTTTCTTCGTTCACGGGTTTTTCCTTTTGTGGTTGAAGGAGGAAGAGTGGTTTTGTACAGGAAAGAACGGAAAAAAATATCATTTTTTTGTAATTTTGTCAATATTAAATATTAAAAAACCGCCGACTGCCGGCGGTTTAGTACTTTTAATTTTTTAATTCCTTTTATCTATTAGGCCTCTTCAACCCCCGCCACGCCCTTCCGTAGCCCTGCGAAGGGGGGTTCGTCCCCTTCAGACCCTTAGATCCTTTTTTATCCATGCTGCAATTCGTCCACCCAATGTGGATCAACTTCAACATTCAAATCAAGAAAAACCGGATTACTCATAACCGCCTCAAGTTCGCGGCGGGATGATTGGCCAATTTCTTTTACGCCATGGCCTTTTGAACCAATAATCATGCGTTTATAACGATCATCCGAAGTTAAAATTCTAGCGGCAATATACAATACATTATTATCGCGACGGGTTATTTCATCAACAACCACATGAACACTGTAAGGAACTTCTTGGCGTAAACGTAGGAAAAGTTTTTCACGAATAAGTTCAGCTACCCATTCTTCAGTTGGCATGTTGGTTAATTGACCTTCTGGATAATATGGCTCACCTTCAGGTAGATATTCAAAAATTAGGTCTTTTAAAAGACTAACATTATCTCCGTGCAAAGCTGATAATTCGATAGTTTTATCAAAACGATCAGATAAGGCGCGCATGCTTTCCAAGTATTCCGCACCAAGCAAATCAGATTTATTAATGACAAGAATTTTTGGTTTTTCAATTTTTTCAAGCAAACTTAAAGCGAATTTTTCTTCCACACCAATGGAGCGTGTTGGGTCAACGACATAAATAATGACCTCAATGTCTTTTAAAGAATTTTTAACAAATTGCAAAAGGACTTTTGATAAATTATCTTTTGTATCTTTAAAAATTCCTGGGGTGTCAACAAAAACAACCTGGCCTTCTGTTGAGGTTAAAATACCCATCACTGGTTTACGAGTGGTCTGTGGTTTTGGGGTAGTGATGGCGATTTTGCTGCCCACAAGAGCGTTGAGCAAAGTAGACTTACCAACGTTACTGCGACCAATAAGGACAGCAAAACCGGACTTTTTGTTAGTTTTAGTGATTTCCGGAACAAGAGTTTGTTTATTTTTTTTAGCCATAGCTGAAAGTATGAAACCATTTTTTGATGAATTTAGCAAATTTTAGGGCGTTGTTCCCAAAACGTAAATCCAGAAAGTTGTGGGTTCTAGATTAGCCATTTTTTACCCCCGAAATTGCTTTGTCTAACCATTCGGGAACACGCCCTTTAGCGATTATTTATAAAAAGATGTTTGACTTTTTTAATTTTTGGGTATAGTTTCCGTCACGGATACTACCGGAGGAAGAATGATCACATCCTTTTGTCTTCTTGTCTTCGCTGCTGTTTTATTCGATACGGCCTTTAAAACATGGGGATTCACGAAGGTTCTTTTCTTGGTTTTTTCTGGCACTTCGGCGATTGCCGGTGCTGTCAACCTTTTCTTTCCACTTCCACTGTAAAAAAATAGGTGCAATCATGTGCGGTGTCGGACAAGGTTCGAATAGCGAAAAATTTACCGGTTTTTCCGGTCGACTTCGCTTTCTCTTTAGCGGCCTCTTGGATGGGTGGTTTTCTTTCAAACCCGTTCAAGTTGAAGAGTCTCAAGAGAAAGTTGTAATCAAACTACGCCTGAGTCGAAGAGAAATTGAAATTCTGATGGCCGAAAAGCTTCGTTTGCATGCTTCAGCGTCTGAGGTGATTTGTAGGGCTATTGTCTGGCTCAATCGGGTTGTTGATACCAAAGGAGAGGTTCCGGAGTCCTCGAAAAAATATTCAGGCTACGAGTTGGTCTTCGAGGGCCCATCCAGTCTTTTGGAGGCTATCAAAAATCTGAAGGAACGTTTGGACTTACCGAGCGAATCTGACACTGTTCGCAGAGCCTTGATCTGCTTCAACCGAGATCACTAATTCCTTTCGTCTTTCCCGCTCCTTCGAGCGGTTTTATTTATCTGGTATTATATTAAGAGTTATTAAAGTAAAAAATATGATCATCATTGCCCACAATATTCGCTCCCTTCATAATGTTGGTTCAATTTTTCGAAGCGCCGATGTTTTTGCTGTGGAAAAACTTTATCTGACCGGTTATACCGGTACTCCGCCACAAAAAGAGATTGCCAAAACTGCTCTTGGTTCGGAAGATCGAGTGGTTTGGGAGAAAGTTGAAGATATCTTTTCTTTAATTGAAAAATTGCGATCCGAAGGATATTTGGTTTTAGGATTGGAAACCGGTACCGAGGTTATGCCGATTGATTCGTTGTCATTTGATCAACCTATTGCTTTGGTTTTGGGTAACGAAGTCACAGGTATCGAGCCTGAGGTTGTGGAAAAGCTCGACGGTTTAACCGAAATCCCTATGCCTGGGGCCAAAAAATCACTAAACGTTTCGGTGGCCGCAGGTATCGCCATGTTTGTTTTATCCCGAGAAAAATGATAATATATTTTTGAAAGTATTAGTTTTTAAAGTCATGGAGTGTGTAAAGTTGTGGAGTCGTGGAGTTAAGGAATTCATTATTTTAAATAATAGAGCTTCCAACACTCTACAACTCCATAACTAACACACTCGTAATTTTTATGATCTCCGTCGTTATTATCACAAAAAACGAAGAGTATTATTTACCTATTCTTTTACGTTCCCTTCATAACCAGACAGTTCAGCCACTAGAAATAATTGTTGCCGATGCTAAGTCAACTGATCGTACCAGGGAAATTGCCAAACGTTTTGGTTGTCGAGTTGTTGACGGTGGTATGCCTAGTGTTGGTAGAAATCGTGGAGCGGCTGTAGCAAAAGGGGAGATAATTTTGTTTTTGGATGCCGACGTAAAATTACTTGATAAACATTTTTTGGAGCGAGCTGAACGCGAAATGGAAGCTCGTAAACTCGATTTTGCTTCTTGTGATGTTGTACCTTTATCTGAAAACAAAGTCGATCATTTTTTTCATAATTTTTATAATGTTTACTCCAGAGCTATTTTGCCGCTTCATGCCCATGCTCCGGGGTTTTGTATTTTTGCTCGCCGAGCCAAAAACGAAGCTATAAAAGGTTTTGATGAAAGTATTTCTTTTTGTGAAGATCATGAATATGCCGTGCGTTGTCGAAAGGCTGGAAAATTTGGTTATCTTAATTCAACTCATCCTCATGTTTCGATTCGTCGTTTTGAACGCGACGGTCGATTAAATACTGCTGTTAAATATTTTTTTGGCGAACTTCATTTAATGTTTTTAGGTCCTGTCCGTCATAATCTTTTTAAATACGAGTTCGGTCATAAAGTCCCAACTTCTGTTTCTAAAAAAAATAAATAGACAAAAAACAATTAATTTAGAATTTGGGTTTTAGTGTTTAGAATTTTGTAAAATATGGGGAGGAAAACTTTATTAATTCCGATTGAAATTATTCCACATCACGTCCATTTATCGGCTAAGGCGTGGAATATTTTATTTGGTAAAAAAGTTCAACCAGTAATTTTACGTCCATTATCACAGCGTGGCCAAACAATTTATCGTCAAACTATAAAAATTGTCGGGCCTAGCGGGGAATTGGAAAATGTTCGAATTTTAGGTGGAGTTCGTAAACAAACACAAGTTGAATTAACTGAAGCCGAAGCTGTAGCTCTTGGTATAAAACCAGTGTGGCGTTTATCTGGTCGATTATCACGTTCGGCTGGTTGCAAACTGATTGGTCCGGCTGGAAAATTGGTTATTAAAAATGGAGTTATTGTTCCGATTTCCCATCTTCATTTAAACAGCAAAGATGCTCAATATTTTGGTTTAAGCCAAGGGCAAGAAATCGAGTTGTCGTTTGTAGAAGATAAAGAAACTAAACTTAAGGCTGTGGTCAGGATTCATCCTTCATTTCGTGCTGTTTTACACATAACTTCTGAAGAAGCGGCTAAACATTGGTTTTCATTAACCGAAAAAGTAAAATTATGAAACGTTTTTTATTTCTTTTTTCCTTATTTTTATTACTGCCTTTTTTTGCCAAAGCCAGTATAGCTGATTTAAGTTTGTCTCAAGGCAGTATTGAATTTTCAGAAGAAACTTTAATTGTTGGAGATACTGTAAGGGTTTATGCAACCGTAAAAAATATTGGTGATGTTGACATGTCTGGTTATGTAACTTTTTATCAAGGTTCTTTGCCGATTGGCGATTCCCAAGTTATTTCTTTACGATTTGATGGTTCGTCTGAAGATGTTTTTGTTGACTTTGTTATACCAGCTGGATCTTTTAATATGAGGGCCGAAATTCGCGGAACTGATCCTGAAGATGAAAATGAAGCGAATAACGTGGTTATTACCCAACTTTTTACCCCAATTTTTGATGATGACCGTGATGGTATTGAAAACGATGACGATAATTGTCCAGCCGATGAAAATACCAACCAAGCTGATAATGATAAAGATGGTATCGGTGATGTTTGTGATGACGACGATGATAATGACGGTTTAACCGATAGTGTAGAAAAAGAAATTGGAACATCTTCCACTTCTTCTGATACCGATGGTGATGGTTTGCCAGATGCCTCTGATCCTCACCCGACTATTGCTGAAAGCCAGATTGTGGTTGAAGTAGTTGAAGAAGAAAGCCAGCCATCAGCTTTTGAAACAGAATCATCAGACGAGGAAGTTGTGGCTTCATTAGCCTCTTTAGATTCTGTTGAAAACAACGGTGATACAGAGCAATCGGGTATAAATGAACTTGAGCAAAATGAAGATGCTTCGGATGTTGTTTTAACTGTTTCACCCAAAGCCGTTTTTGTTTATCAAAAGATCGATTGGCAAACATTTGGATTTTATGCCAAATTTCCTTCTGACGATGGATATCGGGCTAATTGGGATTTTGGTGACGGGGTAACCTCAAATAAAACAGAAGTTGAACATGTTTATAGTAAACCTGGCGATTATTTAGTTAAAATTATTGTTGAAGGACCTGATGGACAAACTGCTGAAGATTCAGTAACTATTCATGTTTCCTTTTTTTCTTTGGAAAATCCAGTCATTAAGTTTATAATTTTTAGCCTATTTTTAGTCTTTGTTGTTTTGCTTTATTTTTTCTGGCGATCCGGTCGGCGTAATCAGACTTTGTCAAACAATGAATCATTGGATATGATTGATCAACCAAAATCACAATCTGGTAAGGTTAAAATTTCTGTTCGTCATGACGATACCGTTTAATAATGAATCAAAAACCATCGCCGGGGCAGCAGTACTCCTCGGCGTTCTTTCGTTAGCCAGCCGTTTGGTGGGGCTCGTTCGTGATCGCATTTTATCTGGTCAGTTTGGGGCAGGTGATACTTTAGATGTCTACTATGCCGCCTTTAAAGTGCCCGATTTTGTTTTTAATCTTTTAGTAGTCGGAGCTCTTTCGGCTAGTTTTATTCCACTTTTTACCAAAGCTTTACATTCGGCTGAGGGTGAGAAAGAAGCTTGGTGTTTTACCAACAATGTCTTAAACATTCTGGCTATTCTGTCTTTGTTGGCAGCTGGAATTATGGCAATTTTTGCTCATCCTTTGGGTGATTTTATTGCACCGGGATTTGAGGGGGTAAAAGAAACAATGGTAGTTGACTTTACTCGCGTCATGTTGTTAGCCGAAGTTTTTTTGAGTGTTTCAGTTATCTTTGGTAGTGCCCTGCAAGGTTTAAAAAGATTTTTTCTTTACGCTCTGGCTCCGATTTTTTATAACTTTGGCATTATTGCTGGAGCTTTGTGGTTGGTACCGATTTTAGGACCAATAGGATTAGCCTGGGGTGTAGTGTTTGGTGCGGCTTTGCATTGTTTGATTCAATTTGTTGGGGTCATATCGCTTGGTTATCATTATTGTTGGAGTTTTAAATTACGCGATCGAGCCACACAAGAAATGATTAAAATGACTGGTCCACGAGTTTTGGGTTTAGCTGTGGCTCAGATTAATGTTATCGTAACGACAATGTTGGCCTCGTTATTACCATCAGGTAATCTTACAATTTTTAATTTTGCTTATAACATTTCTTTTTTGCCAATCGGTCTTATTGGTGTGTCTTACGCCGTGGCAATTTTTCCAACCTTGTCTGAACATATCGAACGAAAAGAAAAAGATAAATTTATTGAAACGATTTCCAGTGGTTTGAAACAGGTTTTGTTTTTTATTATTCCTTGCACAATTGTTTTTCTTTTACTTCGGGCTCAAATTGTTCGGGTTGTAGTTGGGGCAGGGAAGTTTGGTTGGGCTGAAACTATTACTACGGCCGATACCATGGCAATTATTGTTATCAGTCTTTTTGCTCAATGTATTAATTATCTTTTAGCCCGAGCTTTTTTTGCCTTGCACGACACTAAAACTCCGCTTATTGCCGGTTTGATTAGCGCGATTGTTAATATTGCTGCGGCTTGGTTTTTAATGCCGCATTTTGGTGTTTTGGCTTTAGGTGCGGCTGTTAGTTTGTCAGCGGTTGTTAACTTTGTTTTATTGTGGGTGCCGCTACGTCTTAAACTCGGAACTTTGCACGAGAAGGAAATATTGCGTTCCCTTTGGATTTTAACTGTGGCTGGTTTATTTGCCGGTTTAGCTACTCAGGCCATGAAACCGTTAGTGGTGACTTATATTTCGCTAGAAACCTTTTGGGGTGTTTTATTACAAGGTTTGATTGCTGGTGGTTTAGGTATAGCTGTTTATATACTTATTGCCTTAGGTTTAAAATCGCCAGAGGCTATCACTTTTGTTTCCTCGCTTCGTCGCAAATTCTTAAGAGGTTATAAACCAGAAGAGGTAATGCCAACAACAACTTCATCAACGACGTAATATGAGTAAGACTTTAGAAACGACTCAGGAGGTTGTAAAAAATTCTACTTTTGTAAAAATCAATCAAGAAAAACTTTTAGAATTTGCTAATAATTTTTCTCATAGTCAGACCAAACATTGGTTAATGGCCGCACCGATTGATTTCAAGAAATTTTCAGATGAAGAAAAACTTCATTTTATTTTTCTTTTTAATTCTTTGAGTTTTTGTTATTGGGGCGAACCGAAATGGACTATTGAACATGATGGACAAAAACTCGATGGTTCTTGGGCCATGATCAAAGCTTTGAATGATGGAATTAAAAGCGGTGTGCCACTTTTAGACTTCAGTTATTGTTCAAAAATTGAGAAAGAAAAATTCGCCGAAATACTGAAAGGAAACGTGGAAATCCCTCTTTTTGTCGAACGTTGGAATATTTTGCAAGAACTCGGCACTATCATGGTAGAAAAATTTCAAGGGCGAGCCGTTAATTTGCTTAAGGAAGCTAATGGTGATGCTTTAAAGCTTCTTGATTTAATTTTAGAGAATTTTCCTTCATTTCGTGATACTTCAACTTATAACGATAAAGAAGTTTGTTTCTATAAACGTGCTCAACTTTTAGTAGCTGATATTTTTCAGTTGTTTGATGGTAAGGATTTGGGTGCTTTAAAAAACGTTGAGTCGTTAACCGCTTGCGCTGATTATAAGTTACCGCAGATTTTAAGAAAGTCTGGAATTTTAGTTTATGAAAAATCTTTAGCCGATAAAGTTGATAACAAAATCGAACTTGTTCATGGTTCTAAAGAAGAAGTAGAAATCCGTGCCAATACCATTTGGGTAGTTGAGTTGCTTCGACAAGAAGTTTCCAAAATCCAGCCTGGCATAAAAGCTTTTGAAATTAACGATCATTTGTGGTTGGCAACACAAGAAAAGTTTCCTGATGATAAACCTTATCATCGCACAAGAACTACAGCTTATTGATCTTTTATACACATGTTTCATTGTTGACAAATAGCGAATTTTATGATGGAATAAAATTAACCATGTGAGGTTCGTTAAAACGAATCAATCTCAGGGTGTCAAACAATTAGCTCCCCAAAAATTAAAGTTTTTTGACTTTATTTTTGGGAGCTTTTTGTTTTATTAAATCTCTCAACTAATTGGGTCTGTAGAGGTAATGGTTAGCCTCACAGTGGCTTGACACCCTGAGGTGCGGGTTCGAATCCCGCCAGATCCACCATGGCTGAAAGGCTAAAGTCGAGACCAAAAAACTCCGCTCCGAATTTTTTTTCGCGGGCGGAGTTTGGTTTTTGTGTTTTTACACTGTATAATATTTCTGCTTTTATGAAACAAATTATAATTACCCTCACAATTTTTAGCCTTTTGGTTCCAAACCTTGTCCCGATGCGCGCCCAATCGTTAGCTGCCTCAGTTTCTGGACAAATTTTGCTTGACGTTGAAAATCACGGTGAGGCTTGGTATGTCGATCCTTTAACTGAAGAACGTTATTATTTACAAGATGGTGACGCGGCCTACACTGCTTTGGAGGATTTTGGTTTGGGTATTAGTGATATTGATTTAGCAAAAATTCCCGTAGGTATAGAATCACGCTTTGAATTGTCTGATGCTGATAATGATGATTTACCAGATGCAGTTGAAGTAAGTCTTGGAACTGATGTTGATAACATTGATTCTGATAATGATGGGTATTCTGATAATACTGAAGTTTTGAGTAATAATAATCCGCTCGGTACAGGTTCTATTACTATTGATAGTTCATTAGTTAATCGTCTGAAAGGCCAGATTCTTCTACAAGTCGAAACTCATGGCGAAGCCTGGTATGTTTATCCAGAAGATAATCGACGTTATTATTTAGGGAATGGAGAAGCGGCTTATCAAATAATGCGTTATTTAAGTTTGGGAATTACTTCTTCGGATTTAGAACAAATTGATATTATTAGTACATCACCACGTCCACCACTTGATGGCGAGGCTCGCTATGAAAATTATACAATTGCCACGGACCAAGGTTCTTTTTCTGTTAAAGTTGTAACTCTTCGACGTGATACTTTTGAGATGGTTACTGATACCGGTGATTCATCTGATTGTGTGGATGATTGTTCAGCCAAACCGTTGGCCGATTACGTTTCAGAAAATTCCGCCTTTGCTGGAATTCACGGTTCTTATTTTTGTCCACCGGATTATGAAGAATGTGATGCTTCAACTTATTCATACTATCCACCAGTTTTTAATTCCGAACTTGATAAGATGATTAATGATGACAGTATTATTTATCACAACCGACCAATTATCGCTCAAACTACTGATGGCGAAATGCATTATTTTCATCGACCAGATGATTTTGGTGATACTTTAGCCGATTATGAAGAAACTTCCGGTTTAGAAGTTTCTGCGGCTATTGGTAACTGGCCATCGTTGGTAGAGGGTGGGGAATCCGTTGTTTCTGGTGAACCTATGGAATCATCTTTTTATAATGTTGGTACACGCGGCGGAATTGGTTGGGATGAAACTTATTTTTATCTTGTAATTGCTTCCAGTGCTACCGTACCAAACCTTGCCTCAATTTTTGAAACTTTAGGTGTTGAATACGCTATGAACTTAGACGGTGGTGGCACGGCAGCTTTGTATTACGATGAGGCTTATAAGTCTGGTCCAGGTCGTTTGTTACCGAATGCAATAGTTTTTAGAGAAAAGTAATCCACAAAATTATCGTTGACAAAAGACAGATTTTGTGATGGAATAAAAATAATCAGCTCCCCAAAAATTAAAGTTTTTTAACTTTAGTTTGGGGAGCTTTTTGTTTATAAAGAATGAAAGAATTTTTTTTACATCACCGTCAATCAATTCGTTTGTCTGGTTATGATTATTCATCATCGGGCGCATATTTTATTACCATTCGAACCAATCATGAAGATAAAATATTCGGTCATTTATGGAATGGAAAAATGCATTTAAACGAATTTGGAAAAATTGTACAAAACGAATGGTTAAAATCGTTTGAAATACGTCATGAAATTGTTTTGGATAAATTTGTAATTTTACCCGATCATTTTCACGCCATTGTTTGGATTACGAAAACGAACGGACAAAATGTTGGTGTAAATGATGTGATCGTCGTAGGGGCGAATGGCCATTCGCCCCTACGGTTTGCACCATATACGGATCGTTTGAATATCAAAACAAATCCATTTCAAATGCGTCCAAAATCAATTTCATCATTGATAACCGGATTTAAATCATCAACCACCACAAAAATTAACAATTTACGAAATCTTCATAATATTTCCGTTTGGCAACGCGGGTTTTACGATCGTATTATTCGCGACGAAATTGAATTGACCAAAAAACGTCAATATATTTTCGATAATCCTATGAAACATTGGAATAAACAAAACCAAATAATTTATTAATAATTTTTTTGTTTATAAAAAAACACCCAAACGAACAGCTTGTTGTTTGGGTGGGTGGAAGAGTTGACTACTTGGCAGCGGCCGTCTTGAACCGGTCGTGCCAGCCGACCAGCTCGAAGTACATGACGGTCCTGGCAAAGCCGAAGCGGACCCAGACGTCTTCGAAACTGCCAGCTAGTAGTTTGTCATGGTCGGGGTAGTCCCAGACAGTCTTGATTTGTTCGGTAGCTGCGAGTTCTTCCGGACTGTCGGCTCGAATGATGTGAATGCCTTCATGGAAGCCTTCGAAATGCCTCTGGTGAAGCTCGATGATTCTTTCTGGAGGTAATCCGACCAGTTCGGCGAGTTCGGTCAGACGGCACCACTTGGTGGGACGATCTTCGCGTCTGAGTTCGCCGGCATGGGTCTTGTAGAAAGTCGGGAGTCGGAGTTCGGGGAAGGTCCGAGTCAAACCTTGTGGGCTGACCCTGGTCGCCAAACGTACCCATTCGAAGTTGTCGAAGAAATCTTCTGTTTCGACAACTAGGAAAGGTTTTTGTGACCAGAAGATGATTTTCTGGAATAGATACGAACCCTCTGTATGTTCTCCGATAACGGCTTCTTCGTAGTCATCGAGATATTCGACTGAGAACCCCGTGTTTTCGGAGTGGTAGACGTATTTTCCGTCCGCTCCTTCGTCCATGTTTGTCTTCGCAGTCACGATGACCGCCCAGGCCACTTCGGGGATCTCGACTTCTTCAGCGTAGATGATCCTCTGTTCCAAGGTCTCATCCCATCTGCTTTTCAGGTTTCTGATTTTCATGGTTTGTCTCACGTGACAAAGTGCATGTTGTTCGGGTTGTCACGCCCCGAGTCGACACCGCCTGGGTTTTACCTTGCGGCGAAAACGTTAGCGCTTTCGTCGAAAGATAAACGGGTAAGGTTACTCTATTTTAGCCAAAAAGTCAAGAGTCTTGGTTTACAAAAAAAGCATCTTCAGCCTTTCAAGCCTCCAGAAGTCAATATTCTTGACAAAACTCAATTTTTATGATATATTTTTCGGTCTTCGATTCACTGTTTTTCATCTAATTTCACGACATTTTTAACTGGTTTTAGATAAAGACCAGTAAAATGTGTCGTGAATGTATTACTTCAAACATGGCCAAAAGCCAGGAGAAAAAATGCTCAGCATCAAAGCTGCCCACGAAGAGAAGACCCGCCTCGAACAGGAGGCCGTGGCTGTCTGGGAGAAGCTGGCCGAAGATCTGGCCGCCCTCATCCCGTCGAGCCTCCACAAGTTCGCTGTCGAAAAAGGGTGGGTCAAGAACGATGTCGATAACTGGTGGACCTTGCCCAAGTTCTTTGAGAACTTGGTGAACAATACCAGAAATGGTGGGTTCAACAGCGAAGATTTTGGTCAAGAGGATCTTCAGCGTTACGGTTTCGAAAACTTCGACGCTCTCAAAGTCGAGCTTCATGGGCTCGAGCAGGCCTGGAACAACCTCGTTCGCCTTGAAACCAGCGATCGAGAATTCGGAGTCAGAGTCTACTACTCTGCTACCGAGATCACCCCGGAGCGGACGCTCTAGTCCTTGCTCCACCACCGTTCGGTGCTCCTCACCGGACGGTTATTTTTTTACCTTTCTGATTTTTTCAACCTTTCAAGCCTCTCAAGCCTTTTATAATTCCAAAATAGACTTTTTTTTATTTTTCCCATAAAATAGTCGTGCAGTTTGTTGTTGTAAAAACCTAGAGATTTTTCTCGTAAAGCCTTAATGCCTTAACGCCCTTTAGCGCCCGAATACATCGTGATAAAACTAACTCCTTTTACAGAACAAACCCCCTTCACTCAACAAAAATTATGACCCCCAACGAACTCAGAAAAGCCTATCTTGATTTTTTTTCTCAAAAAGGCCACGCCGTTATTCCTTCGGCTTCTTTAGTGCCGGAAAATGATCCCACAACTTTGTTTACTAGTGCTGGCATGCAACCAATGTTGCCATACCTTTTAGGCGAGCAACATCCCATGGGAAAAAGAATCGCTGATTCGCAAAAATGTTTTCGAACCGTGGATATTGAAGAGGCCGGCGATAATCGTCATACTACTTTTTTTGAAATGCTTGGTAATTGGTCGTTAGGTGACTATTTTAAAAAAGAACAAATAAGCTGGATGTTTGAGTTTTTGACAAAAATCGTTGGTTTGAATCCAGAAAAATTATACGTCACTTGTTTTAGGGGAAAGGAAGAAATTAATATCTTAAAAGATGAAGAAACGGCAAAATTATGGCAGGAACTTTTCAAGTCAGCAGGTGTTAATGCCGAAATAATAGATTTTCCTGAAATAAAAGGAATGCAGAATGGTCGGATATTTTATTATAATGAAAATAAAAATTGGTGGAGTCGAGCAGGTGTTCCAGAAAAAATGCCTGTAGGTGAGCCAGGTGGGCCAGATTCAGAAATGTTTTGGGATTTCGGTGAAGAATTAAAACTTCACGAAAATTCACAATGGAAAGACTTACCTTGTCATGTTAACTGTGATTGTGGTCGTTTTTTGGAAATTGGTAATAATGTTTTCATGGCCTATAAAAAAACCGATCAAAGTTTTGAGCTTTTGCAAAATAAAAATGTTGATTTTGGTGGCGGTTTAGAAAGAATTGCCATGGCTCTGAACGGCGATCCGGATATGTTTAAAATTGATTCGTTTGCCCAGCCTATAAAATTAATCGAGGAATTATCAAATAAAAAATACAATGATGGCGAAAAGATCACCTACGCCTTTAGGGTAATTTTAGATCACTTGCGAGCGGCAACCTTCTTAATTGGTGACGGTGCGGTTCCTTCTAATAAAGATCAGGGATATTTTACTCGTCGACTTATTCGTCGTTCAATACGTTTTGCTAAAGATTTAGGAATTCGAGATTATTTTTGTTCTCAGGTTGGTAAAATTTATCTTGAAGAATATATTTCGGCTTATCCAAATTTGAAGATTAAAGAATCGGAAATTCTGTCAGAACTTAAAAAAGAAGAAGAAAAATTTAGTAAGACTTTAGAAAAAGGTTTAAAGGAATTTCAGAAAATGTTTGAACAAGATCAAAAGATTGATGGCGAAGAAGCCTTTATTCTTTACTCAACTTATGGTTTTCCAGTCGAGTTAACTGAAGAATTAGCCAAAGAGCATGGTCAGGTAATCGATCGTGACCAATTTGCTGCTGAGTTTAAGAAACATCAAGATCTTTCCCGTTCCGGTGCTGAACAAAAATTTGCTGGCGGTTTGGCCGACCATTCAGAAGAAACCACCAAATTACATACAGCTACTCATTTATTGCAGGCGGCTTTACGTCAGGTTTTAGGCACACACATTTTCCAACGTGGTTCCAATATTACCGCCGAACGTTTGCGTTTTGATTTTTCCCATCCTGATAAAGTAACCCAAGAGCAGTTGGTTGAGGTTGAAGCGATTGTTAATGGGGCTATTCAACAAAAACTTCCGGTGATTTGTGAAACTTTGGATTTAGAACAGGCTAAAACAACGGGAGCGATTGGGGTTTTTGACGCCAAGTACGAAAAATTAGGTGGTAAGGTTAAAGTCTATTCGGTGGGGCAAGTAAGTTGTGAAGTTTGTGGTGGACCCCATGTGGAAAACACTTCTCAGCTTGGTCGCTTTAAAATCATAAAAGAAGAAGCTGTAGCTGCGGGAATTAGGCGAATTAAAGCCATTTTAGAGTAAAAGTTAGAATCCAGTTTTTTGTCCATAAAACAATCTCCCCAATATTTCTTGACATAATTAATTTAAAAGCCTATTATATTGCCGCCTCTGTTTCTTCGAAAGACTTGGCAAATTCTGGCTTATTTGATAGAATTTTGGCACAAATTATGACCGACCAGGTCTCAAAAGATTACTTGGAAGTTCGTGGCGAGGTAGAAGAACTTTTACCCGGCGCGAAATTCAAAATTAAATTAGAAAACGGCCAAACAATCATTGGTCATCTCTCTGGCAAAATGCGCATGAACCGCATTCGTCTTTTGCCGGGCGATGAAGTCAAAGTCGAAATCAGTTTGTATGATTTGACTAAAGGTCGTGTGGTCTATCGATTCTAAGATTATTCGCGTCATCGAATGTCTACATTCGATGACGTTTGCGCATTTTAATGTTTAGTTATGAAAGTTCGAGCTTCTGTTAAAAAAATTTGTCGCGACTGTAAAACGATTCGTCGTAAGGGTCGTGTTGTTATTATTTGTAAAAATCCTCGTCACAAACAACGACAAGGTTAACTATAAAATTTACGAATTTTCAAATTATCGAATTTACGAAAATTTGAGAATTAAATAATTTGAGAATTAAATAATGTTATGGCACGTATCGCAGGTATCACTCTTCCGGCTAACAAGCGTATAATCATTGCGCTGACTTATATTTATGGCGTTGGTCCAACCATTGCCAAAAAAGTTTTAAAGACCGCTGGTATTAGTGAAGAAATTCGTTCTAAAGATTTAACCGATGATCAAGCTAACAAAATTCGTGAATTGGTTGAAAAGGGTTATCGTGTCGAAGGTGATCTCCGACGCGAAGTTTTGGGTAACATCAAACGTTTAAAAGATGTTGGTTGTTATCGTGGTACTCGCCATATCAAACATTTGCCGGCTCATGGTCAACGAACCAAAACCAACTCTCGTACTGTTCGTGGTAACACTCGTCGTACTACAGGTAGCGGCCGTCGTGTTTTGACCAAGACATAAAATTAAAATTTTCAAATTCTTGAATTATTTAATTCTCAAAACATAGAAAATCCATAATTCGAAAATTTGTAAATTAGAAAATTAGAAAATTAATATCCTTATGGCTGAAGAAGTTAAAAAAAATGCAGGTGCCGCCGAAAGCAAAGCTAAAGCACCGGCTAAGCGAACAAAGAAAAAGGTTGTTCAACAAGTTCCGCACGGTCATGCTTATATTCAAGCAACTTTTAATAATACAATCGTAACTTTAACTGATTTAAACGGTAATACTATTGCTTGGGCTTCTTCTGGTCATTGTGGTTTTAAGGGTCCAAAAAAAGCTACTCCGTATGCTGCTGGTATTGTGGTAAAAGCTGCGGTCGAAAAAGCTGCTCCAACCGGTTTGCATGAAGTTAATGTATTTGTTCGTGGGGTTGGGGCCGGTCGCGATGCTTCTGTTCGAGCTTTAAACACCAATGGTTTAAACGTTTTGTCAATTAAAGACGTTACGGCTTTGCCACATAATGGTTGCCGCCCTCCACGTCCACGAAGAATCTAGTTGTAAAATTCTACTAAAATTATGGGTAAGACTTTAAAAACCACTTGTAAAATGTGTCGACGTGAAGGCGTGTCGCTTTGCGGTCGTGAAAAATGCGCTCTTAAGCGTCGTTCTTTTCCGCCAGGTCAACACGGTCCAACACAAAAAAGCAACAAAAAGCTTTCTGGTTATGGTATGCAGTTGCGTGAAAAGCAGAAAGCCAAACGTCTTTATAACATAATGGAACGTCAATTCCGTCGTTATTTTGACGACGCTCGTCGTAAAACAGGCAATACCTCAGAACATTTAATCCGTTCGTTGGAATTACGTTTGGACAATACAGTTTATCGTTTGGGTTTTGCCAAAACACGCCGTCAAGCCCGACAAATGGTAAATCATGGCTTTTTCTCTGTTAATAAAAAACCTGTAGACATTCCTTCTTTTGCTGTTAAGGTTGGTGACGAAATTTCTGTTAAAGAAAGCAAACGTAGTAAAAAAATGACCGAGGGTGTAAAGGAAGTCATGACCCGAACAACCGCGCCAAAATGGCTTTTTGCCACACCAGCTGACCTTAAAGGTAAAGTGGTAAGCTTGCCAGAAGGCGAAGATTTACAAACCGTCTTTGATCCGACCCTAATTGTCGAATTGTATTCTCGATAATTTAAAAAAATGGAATTTTTTCAAAATATGGAGCAGATCCTTCTTCCCACCAAAATTTCGGTGGAGTCAACCGATCGGCCAAACGTGGCCACTCTGGTTATTGAACCGTGTTTTTTCGGTTATGGTACCACGGTTGGTAACGCGCTTCGTCGCGTTCTTCTGTCTTCCTTGCCTGGTGCCGCTGTTACTGCGGTAAAAATCAAGAAAGCTACACACGAATTTCAGGCTGTTCCAAATGTTAAAGAAGATGTATTGCAGATGATTCTTAATTTAAAAGGCTTGCGCTTAAAAATGCATTCTGATGCCCCAATTAAATTGCATTTACGCGCAACAGGTGAAAAAATTGTCACAGCCGCTGATTTTGAACCAAATGCTGATATTGAAATAGTAAATCCTGAACTGGTTATCGCCACTCTAACTGATCCTAAAGCCGATTTTGAACTTGAAGCAGTTATAGAACGCGGTCGTGGTTATTCGGCTACCGAAAGCCGTAAAGAAAAACCAGAGGAATTGGGAATGATCGCCATTGATGCGTTATTTTCACCAATCCGTAACGTCGGTTATCGTGTTGAAAATACTCGTGTCGGTGATGTTACCAACTATGATAAATTGGTTTTGACAATTGAAACAGATGGCACAATTGATCCAAAAGATGCCGTCGAACAATCTGCTAAAATCTTATTAGATTATTTTAACTTGTTGATTCCGAGTGCTGAGCTTCCTGAAACCGAAGTTGCAGAAGAAGCCCCACTCGAATAAATTTATGAAACACCGTTCTAGCAAGAAAATTTTAGGCCGTGAAAAAGCTCCACGCGAGGCCCTTTTAAAGTCTTTAGCCGAAAGCGTTATTTTGTACGAAAAGGTTAAGACAACCGAAGGTAAAGCCAAAATCGTGCGACCGCTTGTGGAAAAAGCCATTACTACTGGTAAGGGTCAAACTTTGGCTGCCCGTCGCAAGCTTATGACCATGTTTCATTCCGAACTCCCAGTTAAAAAGATTTTAGAAGAACTTGCTCCACGTTATAAAGATCGTAAAGGCGGTTATACCCGCATTGTCAAACTTGGCCATCGTTTAGGCGATGCTGCCGATATGGCACAAATTGAACTTGTTTAATATGCAGCCAAAAGTTGTCCGCGCTCACCAAAAAATCGACGCCACCGGTATGATTGCCGGACGTTTAGCTTCGCAAGCTGCCGTATTTTTAATCGGCAAACACAAAGCTAGCTTTACACCTAACATGGATGTTGGTGATTTTGTCGAAGTTACTAATGTTGGCAAAATGGTTTTTAGTGGTAACAAAGCCGTTACTACCATAAAGCACACACACTCTGGTTATCAGGGTGGTTTGAAATCACAAAATATTCAAACTTTGTTTGCTAAAGATCCAGCCAGACTGTTTAAGAATATGGTTTCACGCATGTTGCCAAAAAATACTCATCGCGTAACTCGTCTTAAACGTTTAACTGTTAAGAAGTAATTAGCCTTCGCTCTGTCATTGACTGAGCTACGGCTTAATAAATATGGAAATCGATTTGTCTACAAAAACTCTTGGTCGACGCAAAGAAGCGGTGGTCCAGGTCAAACTTACACCAGGACGTGGTGAAATTGTCGTTAATGGTAAACCAATGAACGAATATTTTCCTCATTCTGAATGGCAAGGTTTGGTTCGCGCCCCGTTTGTGGCTGTTGGTCTAGAAAAGAATTTTAACGTGGCTGCTCGCGCCAAAGGCGGTGGTATTAAAGGTCAGGCTGAAGCCTTGCGTTTAGCTATTGCCCGCGCCTTGGTTAAAGAAAATGCTGAACTTCGTGCTACTTTAAAAAAACTTGGTTACATGTCACGCGACGCTCGTGTTAAAGAACGTAAGAAGTACGGTAAAAAGAAAGCTCGTCGTTCACCACAGTGGTCCAAACGTTAATGGAGGGGGCGCGAATTACGAATCTTGGCGAATATACGAATTACAAATTTGTTCGAATATACAAATATAGAAAATCCTCGGTCGAAAGATCGAGGATTTTTGGTATAAAAAAACCCCGCGAGTGAATAGTTCGGGGGTGGGTAGGAGAGGGTGGAGAAGTTCAGAACCAAACACCATCTTCGAAGAGGTGATGGAGACGATCTGGATCGATCTGAGATAGAAAGGCTCTTTCGAAATCATCGTCCCATTTGAAGTTGTCTGTCCAAGCAAATGAGGTAGCCGAATGTTGCGCGGACAACTTGCCAACCCTGGTGTAACGCTCGACGGCTGACAGAAGGTTTCCTACAGCCACCATGAAGACATCTGGTGTGGCCATGATTGGCCAGAAGCCAAGAAGGATTTTATATACACCATCGTACGTGTAGGGTTCTGCTTCTACCTGGTGAGGTATCGCCAATTGGCAGGTGCAGCGACTGTCTTGGTCGAGATGCGATGATATGGTATGGATTTCGACACCACAGAAAGATTGGGTAATTCGTAACCAATCGTATCCAAACCACATGCCAGGAATAGCACCAAGCAGGAGTTTGAATTGCCAGAAAGGATGATGGCTTTCTCCCTCGGTATCTTGCGTAAAATCCTCGACATAGGTCGCGGCCAAGAGAAAAGCTTTATCACTCCAGGCAAAAAGTATTGTGGTCTCGCGAACGAAACGGATATATGGCCTTGCTGGATTCAGTTCTTGCGAATTGGAATCAATTGTTACTCGGCCGACTAAGGACAGGCCTTTTTTTGCCGCCTTTTCGATCACGACCTGAAAATATTTCTCATCAGCGAGAGAAGATTGATACGAGTGCATTGTATCTCCTGCGAGTAGTTTAGTCTGTCGGAATCGAACGACAAACAAAAAAGAATATTATAAAAATAAGCTTTTGTCAAGCATAAATAAACGAAAATCTAAAATGGACGAAAAAGGTCAAAACCTTTATAATGTCTTTGTAATTATGAGTGCTTCTGTAGCTAAAAATGCCTTTTATTTGACCGTTGCAACAATTGGTCAAAAAGTGATTGCGTTTTTTTATTTTCTTTTATTAGCCAATGTTTTTTTAAAAGAACAAACTGGGGCGTATTTTTTAGCTCTTTCAATTACCACGATTTTTAGTGTAGTGGCTGATTTTGGAATCACACCAGTAGTTATTAGGGAAGTAGCCAAACGACCAGAAGGAGCAGTGTCGCTAATTCGTCGGGCGCTTGGTTTAAAGTTACCGATTATTATTTTAGGCATGGCCGGATCAGTGATTGCGGCTGATCTTCTTGGTTATAATTCAGAAGTAAAACTTTTAGTCCTTTTGGCTTCGATAGTTATGGCTGAGGATGCTATTTCGCTTTTGTATTTTGGAGTTTTGCGTGGACTTCATGTTTTACGTTTTGAATCGTTAGGCATGATTTTTGGTGAGATAATCATTTGTGGTTTGGGTAGTTTGTCACTTTTATTTTATCCTTCGCCGGTGTTGTTAATTTTAGCTTTGGTGGCTGGTAGTTTATTTAACGCAATTTTTTCTGCCCTTAGAGTGGTTAAACAATTGGGCTGGAAAGTTTTATGGCCACAATTAGGTGGGCCAGAGACTTTGAAACTTTTTAAAACCTCAATTCCATTTGCTTTGGCTGGCGGATTTTCAAAATTGTATTCATATGTTGATTCGGTTTTTCTTTCGATTTTTATTGGCACAGCGGCAGTCGGTGTTTATACAGTAGCCTACAAAATGACTTATGCTTTTCAATTTTTACCAATGGCTTTCGTGGCTGCTTTGTATCCTGGAATGAGTGCCTTGGTTGGTAAAGATGAAAAAAAATTATCAGTTCTTTTCGAAAAATCAATTTGGTATTTACTAATTATTGGAACGCCGATCATTTTCGGAATTTTTGCCATTGCCCCTGACGTTGTCCGTTTAACCGGTGTGGAATATCTAGAAGCTGTACCAACCTTGCATGTTTTAATTTTCGTCTTAATTCCACTTTTTCTTGATTTTCCTATTGGTTCATTACTCAATGCGGCCGATCGCCAAAAAACTAAAACAGCCATCATGGGCGTGACCATGACCATAAATGTAATCTTAAACGCCTTGTTGATTCCAAGAGTGGGAATTATCGGTGCGGCTTATGCGGCCGAAGTTAGTTTTTGGTTTATGTTTTTAGCTGGTTTATATTTTGTGCCAAAAATTATTCCTAATACACCATGGAAAAAGTTATCTTGGCTTTTTGTCAGAATTATCGGTTGCGGTGTTGTTATGGCTGCAGTTACAATTTTTTTAAGACCAATCCTTGGTTTTATTCCTGTTGTGCCAGTAGCGGCAATTATTTACGGATCACTGCTTTTTGTTACTAAGTCGGTTAAACTAGAACAGTTAAAAGAATTACGCGGTATAATTTTGCGTAAAAAATATGAAGAAGCTACTTCTATTGACACTCGACTTTCCGCCTAGAACTGGTGGAGTGGCAAGATATTTGACCGCTCTGGCTTCGGTTTTTAAGGACGAGATTAAAGTTATTGCTGCTCCAGAAGAGGGAAGCGAAGCTTTTGATATTTCTGCCCAATTTGCAATCGAACGACGGGAATTGTTGTACAAAATTTTTTGGCCGCGTTGGTTACAGTCAACAAATCTTCTTATTCAAGAGGCTAGAAATTATGAAACGGTTATTGTTAGTCATCTTTTACCGTTGGGCGCGGCTGCCTGGTTGGCAAAATTTTTTACCAATAAACCGTACATTGTAATTGTTCATGGACTTGATGTTTCCATGACTCTTCTTTCGCCGCGTAAACGTTGGTTGGCTGGACTGATTTTGCGTGGAGCCAAAGTTGTTGTCACAAATTCGCAAGCTTTGTCTGAAGAAATTAAAAAAGATTTTGGCGTTAAAAATACTGAAATTGTTTATCCTTCGTTGAAGAATTTAAAAAATAATTCAGGTACTGAAAAAAAAATAATTAATAACAATTTTACCCTACTTACTGTTTCGCGACTTGTTCCTAGAAAAGGGCATTTACGTGTACTTAAGGCAGTGGCTGATTTGCAAAATAAAATTCCCAATCTTCGCTACCGCATTCTTGGCGATGGCCCAGCTTTAAGTGACATTATTCGCACAGCTAACGAATTGGGGATTTATGATCTTGTTCGTTTAAGCGGTCGAGTTACTGATACGGAAATTGCCGAAGCTTATGACGAAGCCGATATTTTTATTATGCCGACTTTGGCTAACCAAATTGATCGTGAGGGTTTTGGCATGGTCTATCTCGAAGCCGCAGCACACGGTTTGCCTTCAATAGCTTCTAAATTGCCGGGTGTTGATGAAGCAATTATTGATAATCAAACCGGCCTTCTGGTTCCTGATGGTGATATCGAAGCTTTAAAGGCAGCTGTTTTACGTTTGTGGCGTAATCCTGATGAACGCTGTCGTATGGGTTTAACCGGGAAAAAAAGAGTTTTTGAAAAGTTTGTAGCTGAAAAACAATTTGAAAAAATTCGGAGGTTTTTGTAAAAGCGTAAAAACGTAAAAAACGTAAATTATGGAAAGACTAAAACTATCAAATTTTAAAATTAATCCATACTGGTTAAAGAATAAAAAGTTTTGGTTATTTTTTACAGTTCAATTTTTTCTTTGGTTTGGTTTTTATTTTTGGCAGTTACGAGAGATTTTTGACATAATCTTTTTTAACGCCGGTCAACCTGTTCTGTCGTTTGGGTTTCATTTATTAAATTCTTTTTTGGTTGGCTTACCTATTTTTATCATACAAATATTTTCTGCTGCCCTTTTACCAAAAATTAAATTTTGGCAAGTCGCAGGCACGGTTATTTTGTGTTATTTTGAACGACTTGGTCTTTTTGTTGCTCTAGTATATTTTTTACTAGAAAGGTTTAATCCTAAAAAAATAACTGAGAAATTTTTTGTCTCAATTTTAGCTTTAATTTTATTCAGCGTCGTTATTATTTTTTTCACTATTTTGAATTTATTTTTAGTTAATAAGGTTTACAATTTTTTCTTATTTTAAGTATGAAATCGATTTCTGTAATAATTCCCAGTTATCAACATGGCGCCACTATTACGCAATGTATTGACAGTGTTCTGGCTCAATCGCTTAAACCGAGCGAGGTAATTGTTATTAATGATGGTTCAACTGATAATACTCTTGAAGTCATAAAAAAATACGAAGATAAAATAAAAATTATTAATCAAGAAAACCAAGGCGGTCAGTTGGCTCGCAATAACGGTTTTACCGCTTCTATAGGTGATTTTGTTATTTTTTGTGACGCCGATGTTGTTATGCGTCGCGACATGTTGGAAAAACTTTTTAAGGTTTTAGAAGCACACCCCGAAGCCAGTTATGCCTATAGTGGTTTTCGTTTTGGTTGGAAAACTTTTTCTAGTTTTCCTTTTGATGTTGGTCGAATTCGCAAGTTGAATTTTGTGCATACTACCGCACTGATCCGTCGTGAGCATTTTCCGGGTTTTGATCCAACTATTAAACGTTTCCAAGACTGGGATTTATGGCTCACAATGATGCATGAAGGACACATTGGTTTTTTTGTTGACGAAGAACTTTTTCAAGTCATGGAAGCTGGCGGCCGCGTAGCTATTTCTAAATGGCGGCCCAAAATTTTTTATCGCATTCCTTGGAAACGTTTGGGTTGGATGCCACCCTCGGTTCGTAAATATGAGGAAGCAAAAGAAGTTATTGTTAAAAAGCATGGGTTGGAGTAAGGCCCCCACCCCCGCCGTCGCTCATGGTGAGCTATTGCGGGCAGGCCTAACCCCTCCCCCGTATACCAAATTGAAGGGTATACGAGAGAGGGGGAGTATTAAATCCATTCCCTTTAACCCCTTAGTTCCCTTATGCCCCTTCAGACCTTTCTTAAAGATCAATGGTTTGGAAAAACATTCTGGATAACTCTTGCTGCCTTGGCTGGGTGCTTTTTGTTATCGATTGCCGTGTTTCATAATGTTGGTGAAGGATTTTTTTTGATTACTGCAGGAATCGGTGTTTTGGTTCTAACCATATGGCGTTTAGAGTATGGTTTATTCGCGGCTTTTGCCGAGCTTTTTGCCAACAGCCATGGTCATCTTGTTTCAACTGAGGTTTACGGATTTGATTTATCATTGCGTGAGGTGGTTTTTTTAGCCATTATGATTGGTTGGGTGGTTTGTGTTATTGGTCAAAAAAAATATCGACCTTTGGGCGAATGGCCATTCGCCCCTACAGTAATTAAAAATTCGATTTTAATTTATTTTTTGCCACTTTTTATTGCCATTATTATCGGCTACATTGTTGGCTTTACACAAAACGAGACAGGAAAGGCTTTTAATGATGGTAATGCTTATTTTTACTTGGCTTATTTATTTCCGATTCTTTCCGTAAAATGGGATTCGTTAAAGCAGCGACAACTTCTACAAGTTTTGGCAGCATCAGCTGTTTGGATTATTATTTTGACTTTTGGGCTTTTGTATTTGTTTACTCATCTTTCTGGCGAGGCTTTAGTTTATATCTATCGTTTTATTCGTGATACTAGAACCGGTGAATTAACCAAAATGAGCGGAGTAATTTTTCGCGTCTTTCTTCAAGCTCAGTTTTCTGTGATCGTTTTCGCTATACTTATTGCACCGTGGTTATGGCTTAAAGAGATTACCAAAAAAATAAAAATCTATTTGGCTCTTATTTTATCTTTAGCTATTGGCACGGTCTTAATAAGCTTATCTCGAAGTTTTTGGATTGGGATAATCGCCGCTGCCATTCCGTTTACTTTTTTGTTGATCAGTCTTTTAAAACCAACTATCAAGAAGTTTGCTTCTGGTCTTGGTTTTTCGATTGCTTCAGTAGCAGCTGCGGTCGTCGTTTTAGCCGTGGTCACACTTTTTCCAATTCCATACCGTTTAGGCTCGCTAAATGATTTAACTTGGCTTTTTGCTTCGCGGACGAGTGATATGGGTGATGTAGCTATTTCCAGTCGTTGGAATCTTTTACCCGAAATGTGGGAAGAAGTGAAAGTTGCGCCACTTCTTGGTAGTGGTTTTGGTGAAGAAGTTACCTTTAAAACTGATGATCCTAGAGCTCGTTCAATTTCACCAGATGGAACCTGGACTACCTATTCGTTTGAGTGGGGTTGGCTAGACTTGTGGCTAAAGATGGGTCTTTTGGGTCCCTTGGCCTTTCTGTGGCTATTTTACGGCCTTCTGAAGGGTCTCTTGAAGGATAAAAGTCGACCTATTTGGCTTACAATCGGTTTGGTTTCGGGTTTAGTAATGCTTTACGCCACCCATGTTTTTTCACCGTATTTAAACCATCCAATCGGTTTAGGATTTTTGTTGTTTGTTTTACCTTTTTTATCAGCAGAAAAAGAATTGGTTCCATTGCACTTATCTAGTAAATTAGTTTTAGATAAGATGAAAAGTTTTTCGCCAAAAATTGCTGCTCCGGTTACAAAACAAAATGTTTAAAAATTAAAAGAAGCCTTTTAACGGCTTCTTTTTTAGAAGATGCTGAATATTTTTTTATAATCTTTCAAACCTTTGACTACTACTTCGTCCTTCAGTATCTCTATAACCTCTAATAAATTCCCCTGCGGTCATTGCTGGTCGACCTTCTGGTTGTAATTCTGTAATTTCCAAACCACCGTTTGAAGTTTCACAAACCAAACGATCACCGTCTATTTTAATTGCGCCCGGATTTTCGTTGGACGGTTCTTTTGATAATTTTGCTTTTAAGATTTTTACCCGCATTTCTTTACCGTCTCGATTCCAAACTGTCCAAGAACCTGGCCAAGGCTGATAAGCCCGAATTTGTCGGTCAATCTCTATAGCCGGACGACTCCAATCTATACGACCGGAATCTCGGTTTAACAATTTGCAAATTTCGGCACGAGTTTCATCTTGAGGTTCAGGTTTTATTTCCCCGGCTGAGTAACTGCGCAAAGTTTTGATTAAAAATTCTGGTCCAAGTTGTTTTATTTTTTCAATTAACGAAGTTTGATTTTCGTCGCCGGCTAAATTAATTTCCTCTTGCGACAAAAGCGGTCCGGTATCCATACCCTTATCAAGAAGCATGATTGAGATGCCGGTTCTTTCGTCACCATTGGCAATTGCTGATTGAATAGGTGACGGGCCACGATATTTTGGTAACAAGGAAGGGTGAACATTAACACAGCCAAGTTCAGACATGTTTAAAACCTTGCCAGGAATCATTAGGCCGTAAGCCACAACTATAAACACATCAGCTCCAAGAGCGGCTATCTTTTTTTGCACTTCCTCGTCTTTTAATGTCTCTGGCTGAAAAATAGCAATATCCTTAGCTGTAGCTAAGTTTTTTACAGGTGAAGGAGTAAGAATTTGTTTGCGGCCGACCGGACGATCAGGTTGCGTAACAACTCCAACCACCTGAAAATCAGACTTGTTTGTTAAAGCTTCGAGGAAGGGTACCGATAGATCCGGAGTACCGAAGAAAATTACTTTGAGGGGTTGAGAAGGCATATTGGGTTTTATTGGGATGATGGGGTTATTTTTTTTGGGGCGCTAAGGCTTTAAGGGCGTGTTCCCAAATGATAGACAAGGCAATTTCGTGGGGATAAAAAAGGCTAATCTAGAACCCACAACTTTCTGGATTTACGTTTCGGGAACAACGCCCTTAAGGCTTTTTGATTAAATAAGCGATGTCAGGTTTTTTGTTTGGTAAACAAAATATAGCGTTTTTTGGCGATTAATGCAATCTTTAAAATAAAAAGACCCGCCGAAACGGGTCCAAGAAGAACGATGATTAGATAAGAAGTGCCTCCATGATGGCAGTAGCGAGATTGTGCGGCATTCGCCAGTTTTGATCTTCAGTGACATGAGGGTAAAAGAAGGAGTAGGGACAAGAAACTCCATCATCTCCCGATGCACTGCAGTACTGATTGCAACCACCGGCACTGTGTGGGCAGTCTTTTGGACTGACGGAGATATCAGGATCGCCCAATTCACGAGCTAGACCTACAATGACTCCGACCGGGTGTTCTAGAACCTCCTGTCCTTCGGCATTGCGGCCATGGCAGTTTATTTTGACACCTTTTCTTCGTCTTGCCATGTTTCCTCCAGAAACCAGCCAATGTTGACTGGATTCTGTATTTAAACGAATTATGTTAAAAAAGTCAATGGTATTTTTTATAGAAATATGCAATATTGTATGCATAAAATATGGTGACAATTGAACAACTTGAAAAAAGAATCGAAGAAATTGAAAAACGAAATCAACGGGTTGAAATTGATAAAGCTTGGGAAACCAGCTGGACCAGAAAAATAATTATTTCGCTCCTTACTTATTTTATCGTGGTCTGTTTTTTCTATTTTGCTAATCTGCCAAAACCTTTTATCAATGCTTTAATTCCGGCCGGAGCTTTTATTTTATCAACATTTTCTGTTTCGTTAGTTAAAAAGATTTGGATGAGAAAAAATAAGTAATGTTATATCTGAAAATATGTCAAAAAAGATAATGGAAGATACTACTTTAAAAGGATCTTTAGGGGAAGATGAATTTTCGGTCTATTTAAAAAAAATGAATTTTACTATAAAAACAAAGAATTTTTTTTGGACAGAACCAAGAAACGCATGTTTTTATCCGATTAAAACATCAATAACAGATGACCACGGACAAGATTTTTATATAGAATTATGTTGGAAGAAAGATGACGAAAAAGGACATCCTTTTTTGGAACCAGCAGGATTACATGTTGCTGTACAAATAAAAACTTATTCAGGAAAACCGTCTTTAGATTACGATGCAATTGAATATTATGAAAAACTTTCTTTTTTTGTCCCAGTGATAATTGTTTGGCAAAAGGTAGAAAAAAACCAAATTATTGAAAGAAAAGTTTGTAATTGGATTTCTTTAAAAACAAGAGCAGATTACCAGGAAAAAATAATAGAAATTAAATTAAGCCAAAGTAAAAGTACTTGGGCGATTCCTCCAGACGCTTGGCAGTTATTTAATGAAAATTGGTGTAAAAAATTATATCGAAGAAATTTTTATTAAAATACAGCGAAATACTTTGAGTGGGATTTTTGGAGGTATAGCGTATTGTGTTAATTTTATTGAGGGTATTTTATATTCTGAGGGATTTAATTCCGTCATCCAAAAAACAGAAGATGGAAAATTTTCCTTCATTTTATGCAAAAGAGACATGGAAAACGTTTTGATTCTGGGGGCAATGAATACCCGTGATCTTTTTCTTGGCGAACCTACAATTGGAGCGATAGAGGAAATTGATTCCGTCGCAATTTTAAATAATGTTCTAATAGAGAAGGAGAACCGTTGCCTAATAAAATAATATTAATATCTGAAGCCGGAATTGAGAAAGAAAAAGTTAAAGCGGTTAGTCTTTCTTGGAATATTGAAATTTTTTTGACAAATTTTTTTCAAATTAAAAATAGTATTGAAAAATTAAAAGAGTTTATAAACAAAAAGTAAAATATGTCTAAAATCGTCGCTATAGGCGGTGGAGAAATTCGTGAAAAGTCCACTCGACAAATTGATCGGGAAATCATTAAATTTTCTGGCAAAAAACAACCACGACTGCTTTTTATTCCTACAGCCAGTTCTGATGCTGAAGGATATTTTCTCGGGGTTAAAAAATATTTTGGCAGTTTAGGTTGTCGAGTCGATGTTCTTTATCTTATAAAAGAAAAATTAACCAAAAAAGAAATTGAAGAAAAAATTTTAAAATCAGATATTATTTATGTTGGTGGCGGTAACACTTTAAAAATGATGAATATTTGGAGAAAATTTGGTGTCGACAAAATTTTGAAAAAAGCTTTGCAGAAAAACATTGTCTTAAGTGGTATATCGGCCGGTTCCATTTGTTGGTTTAAATATGGAAATTCAGATTCACGAAAATTTTCTAGTAATAGTTCAAAACTTATTAAGGTTTCGGGATTAGATTTTATTAACGCCTTGCATTGTCCACATTACGACGTTGAAGTTCACCGGCAAAAAGATTTAAAGAGAATGATGAAAAAAAGTCCGTTAGTTGCTATTGCTTTGGAAAACAATTGTGCTATTCAAATAAAAGATAATGAATACCGGATAATAAATAGTAAAAAAACAGCCAAAGCTTATAAAATTTATTGGAAACGCAATAAATATGTAAAAGAAGAAATCGAAAAAACGAATAAGTTTTTACCAATCAATAGCTTACTAGAAAAAATATGATCCCACAAAAAACTAACACCTTCGGACATGTAATTTATCCCATTGGCGAAACCGTTAGAGATGAAGAGGCCAGAAATTTAATTCGTGACGTGATTAATTTTCAAACTTTTTCTGTAACTGGACAAGACAGTAGTAATAAAGTTAACGAATTTTTGGATTTAATTTTATCTATACCAATTGAAATCGATCCGGCCAAACAGGTTCGGGAAAAAGCTTTAGAAATGATGGGTGGCGAAGAAGGTATGAAAAAAGTCCGTGAAATTAGAATTAACGACATTATTACCAGTTTCAAAGAATATGTTGAAAAAAGCCAGTATCCTATTCAGGGCAGTGTTCTTGATTTAGGTTGTGGTAATGGGTTGGTAGCAAAAGGACTTTATAATTCAAGGATGGAATCGGTAGAACTTGCCGACGTAATGGATTATACGGATCCGAGCGTTAAAAATTGGAAGTTCGTTGAAATACCAAAGTCAGGACGATTACCTTATGAAGATAATTCGTTTGACTCAATTTTGGTTATTACAGTTTTTCATCATGCTTCAAATTCCAAAGAGCTTCTACAGGAGGTCGCCAGAATTTGTAAAGGACGAATTTATGTCATGGAATCACTTGTCGGTATAAACCCAAACATGCGAACCGTAGAGCCTGCCTTAGGCGCTGATCGAGAAAAACTTTTTGAACTGGAAAAAAGATTTGCTAATCTAACTGAAGAAAAACAAATGATGTATGCGTCTTTTTGCGATTGGTTTTATAACGATGTGGTTCAAGGCGATGTAGATGTGCCACTAAATTTTGGTACTGACAAACAATGGTTAGATTTGTTTACAGAAAATGGATTAAAAGTCGTGGCTCGCCATATGATAGGTCTTGATCAAAGAACTTCTGGTGAGTATCACGCAATTTATGTTTGTGAGAAAATTCGTTAACAGGTCAAAATTGAGAATTTTAATCGGTAGAGTGTATTTTGCATTAAAAAGATATTTTTATTGGAATTTTTCAAAGGTGGATTTTGCGAAAACTCTCGAAAGTTCTTTGCCAATTGAAATTTTTACCCACAAAACTGTTTTGCGGAGAAACTTGAAAGATGTAGATATGTGGATGCAAGAAAACAAGATCACAAATTTGAAAATTGCCATAAAAAAACTTAATGGATTAGTTATAAACCCAGGACAAACATTCTCTTATTGGCGACAAATTGGAAAACCGACTAAAAACAAAGGTTATTTAGAGGGTATGGTTTTACGTAATGGAAAAGCTGTTCCTGGTGTTGGTGGTGGACTGTGTCAATTATCAAACCTGCTTTACTGGATGACACTTCATACACCGCTTACAGTTATCGAGCGATGGCGACATAGTTATGATCTTTTTCCAGACATAAATCGTAAACAACCTTTTGGTAGCGGAGCAACTTGTGCTTATCCAAATATTGATTTGCAAATTAAAAATAATACTGAACAAAAATTTCAATTATTTCTTGAAGTCAATGATGAATATTTGATTGGTAAATGGCTTTCCGATAAACCAATAAAGCTCAAATATAAGATTTTTGATAAAGATCATGAAATAAAAAGCGAATGGTTTGGTGGATATTCAAGAAACAATAAAATTTTTAGAAAGATTTTTGACAAGGATACTAATAATGAGATTACTGAAGAATTTATTACCGAAAATCACGCAATGATGATGTATGAACCTTTGTTAGAAAACAACGAAATAAAGAAATAAAATTTAAATATGACCAATGAAGAATTAATTCAAACCGCAGCATCTCGACTCAATTGGAAAAAGACAGGTGATTTTCTATTTGCTGATGTGGCTTGTGCTTTGGAAACCGGGCAGGGAAATATTTATACTGGTGTGGTTTTGGGTACTTACATTCCTCTTTGTGCTGAACAATCGGCTGTAGCTGCCATGGTAACGGCTGGTGAATATAAAATAAAAAAGATTGTCGCGGTTTGGCGGAGTGAACAAGGTGAATTAAAGGGCGTTGTTCCCGAAACGTAAATTCAGAAAGTTGCGGGTTCTAGATTAGCCAATTTTTACCCCCCGAAATTGCCTTGTCTATCATTTGGGAACACGCCCTAAAGATATTGCCACCTTGCGGAAGATGTCGTGAGTTTATTAAGCAAGTTGATAATGATAATCTACAAGCCGAGGTTATTTTAAAAGATAAGGTTGTTAAGTTGGAAGAGCTGTTGCCTTATAATAATTGGTTTGAATAATCCAAATAAAAAAGCCGAGACCTAAGTTAGGTAACGGCCTTGATCCGAGAGTGTCGGATCAGTACGTGACAAGGATCCTGATGATCGTGACATCAGGAGGGATCTTGGAGATGTCGATGTCTGTGCCTCTGCGGCCGTGCTCGTCTTCATCCCACTCGGTAACAGCTTCGTTGATGTTGACCTCAACCCCCTTTGGATCTGGGATGTCACCGTTGAAGAAACTTCTGACTTCTTCAGGAACTGGAACTCCTGCGGTTTCGCAGGCTTTCCAGGCTTTTTGCATGGCTTTCCATTTTTTGTCGGCCGGCTTGAGACCTAATACACGTTGTTCTGATGACATTTTTTTTGCTTCCTTGTCGGAATTTTACTAGAAGTCTTCACCAGCGAAGACAGAAAAATTTAGCACATAAATTTATAACTGTCAAGGTAATAAATTGTTTTCTAAAAAAATAAAACCCGCTCAAAAGAAGTGAACGGGGTGAGGTGATGGAACCTTACGAAAAGTTGGGGTAGAGGTAAACGATCATCATCTGTTCGTTGTGGGAGGGGCCACCGAATTCGACCAGGCGGTCGTAGGTGCCGATATCGATTCCGGTCTGTGTCGTGACCTGACCGTTTTGAGTCCACATGACAATGTGTCCGAAGACGTTCGCACCTCGCGGTACCTTGCTACCAGTCCAGGTCAACAGAAAACGAAGTCCACCTTGTCCACGAAGTCTGGCGATTTGGGCATCAACTTGTTTTTCAAACTCCTTGTCTCCAAGATTAACGCCGCGAGGAGAAAATCTTTTCAACAGATCCTGCAGTTTTTCTTTGCTCAAGTCGTGAACCTGAACGATAGGATAGTCCATGTATAGCTCCCGTGGTTGTTCCGACGATCAAAATTGAGCGATTGAGCATAATATATTTTTAAAGATCTGTCAATACACGGTACGGAGTAAAAATATTAGTTTAAATTAGAAATTATGAACTAAAACCGTGGACTAATTTAAGATATTAACAATAATAACGGTTTGATTGTTAGACAAATAACATAACTGGTTTTGATTGAGGAATTAATTCTATGTAAAATTAAACTAAACGTTTTCTAGAAATTGCCAAATTTAAATAACTAAAACAAAAAACCGCCTATGAAAGGTGGTTTTTTGGCCTCAATCATTTCTACTTTGGTAAAAATGATAGTCAGATGGAGGCTGCGAGGATTGCAGTCTCCACGGAGGTGGATCAGGAAAAGCTACTTCTTGGTCGGTTGAATCTCGAGTTCTTCACCGAACCAACCGATCATTCTTTCCAAGAACACATGGATATCTTCGAACTCGGCGTTTTCGAGACCTCGAAGCCTCGGGTGTTGACGAAAGAGCTCGGTGAGGCATTCTTCACGTGCCTGTTTTGTTGGCCAAGGCATCCACCGGCCAAGCATATACTCCATCAGATCTTGGCCTAATGTGGAGTCGCCGTTTGGTTTCGGTATAGCCCTACAAGTCACCACAGCCAGAATTTCGCTTAGATGAAATTTCACAGCAATCTCCTTTTTTTCTTCATTGTTAATGACTGCTACGGGACATAAAAGAATACTACAAAAATACGATTTTGTCAAGGATATTTCTTTCAGATTTAGCTTGTTTAAGCTTTTTTATTTTTTAAAAAACCCGATCAAGTTTGACTTGTCGGGATAAAGGATTGTGGCTACGTTTTGGACGTGGCTCTTTTTGCATGGAAAGCATCAAGGGCTTGTTGGCCACCCAGATTTCGAATGCTAGCCTCAAGGGCCAAGAGAGTCATATCGGTACGAACCAGGATGTAACACCGGTTCGGTGGATTGCCACGTCTTGGCATCAGTCGATCACCAAGGAACTTGCAAGGAACATGTCCGGGGAAACTGCGCATTTCGGAAACCCCGAAACGATGCAGACAGGCCCAGCAGATTGAGTCACCATGTTCTTCTTGAGCTTTGGAAAGAGGGTCATCAGACCCCATGGGAATTCCTCCCTTTGGCAATGAGTTCTTGACGCCTTTGCAGGAATGCTGTCCAGGCCGCTTCGCCGCCTTTTTCGACGATCTTCATCTTGAGTGTTTCGCTGTCCCACCTTGGCCCTAAACTTGAAAGGGCGGCACAGTAATACGGACCAAGAAGAGCTTTAACTGTTCTGCCGGTGATTGCAGAACACGGAATGGCATGTCGTCTAACCATTTCATCGGCGCCGAGACTGAACGGACAAACCGCACAGATGAGTCCGTCGTATTCTTTCCGATAGGATTCATCCCTCATCTTTTCATACCAGTCCCAGTAGTAAATTTGGCCTTCAGGGGCTGGCGGTTTTTCTTCGCCGACAGCGACTTGAGGATAGTCCTTAGGCGGAATGACACCGAACTTCAGCTTCAGCTCGTCGACCAGAAGACTGGAAAGTACCCGGGCCTCGGCAATATCGGCCTCAACCTTACCATCAGGATCCTGGATATGGTCGTGAGAAAGAGCGTGATTTGTGCTCCAGATAAAGCCTCCGAGACCTTCGATCGTTTCCCAGTACTCCATTTCGGTTTCAGGATGTTTTTTCAGTTCCATTGACTCATTCCTTGTTGCAGGTTGTTGCCTAGGCGGTTTTTAACCGACGAAGTATGGTAGAATTATTAGTGGGAAAAGTCAAAAAAAATTTTCAGCTTAAAATAGCTAAAAGTATGGATAGATTAACTCTTTCATTTGCCGATTTAGTAGATAATGGTCCGAAATCAGACCCAGAAATAGATAAAAAAATAAATAAAATTGCTGAAACTCTTAGAAATCAAAAAGAAAGAATAGAACTCAGTCCTATGGTTATGGACTTTTTTTCTGACCCAGATTTCTTTAATGCATTACCAGAAGAAATAAAAAACAATGAAAGAAAATTATCAGAATTAATGATTAATACAGATAGATTTTCTTTAATGATCGGTCGTGAAAGAATCCGAAGAATTCAAAAAGAAAGAAGTGAAGGCAGTATATTTGGTGATGAAGTTGAGGTCCCGGAATCATTACATCACGATGGTCGGGTCAGAAGGGCTGAATCTGGCTATAAAATTAATCTTGATTATTTGCGTGAACAAGGAATCGATCCAACTAAAGTTTTATTTTTTCGCGTTTCTCAACCATCAACTACACCAAAACCAGAGTACTACTGGACCAGTGATTATTTTGAAACACAAAGAGGCTTAACTGTAGAAATTCCTGACGACCAAAGAAAAAACGCAGTAATTCTAGTAGCTGATTTGGAAACCATAAATCAAAATGGCGGATTAATTCAAGATATTAATGATGATAATGGTTTGGCTGTTAGACAGATAGGTGCGGCTAGTTTTGATCAAAGATTAGCTTTAACCAAGATTAAACCAAGTGTGTTTTAATTTTGTATGCCTCAGCTTAAGATAACCAAAAATCAATGGGAAAAGGAGTTTTCTGCTGGACAATGGGATTATTTAGACACCATTCCCGCTGAACGAGCGCGAAGTGCTGTTATTGGCATGTTTTGTCAACACTATTTTCCGGCCGGAAAAATACTTGATGTTGGAAGCGGTCTTGGTACCACAGTTGATTTTTTAAATGAGGCACAAAAACAAAAATATTTAGGATTAGATATTTCCGAAGAAGCCATTAAGCGATCTAAAAAGAAATCTGTAAAATTTCAAAACATTGATTTTTCTGAATTTAAAACCAAAAATAAATTTGATATTATTATTTTTAATGAAGTTTTATATTACATGAACGAAACCGAGGTTCTTAAAAAAGCTTCGGAATTTTTAGCTAAAAACGGAAAGATTATCGTTTCTTTATATCGAATGAAAAATAAACGGTACGACCAAAAGATCTGGAAAGCCAGCAGAAAACTTTTTAGGTCTATCGAGGCTGTCGAAATTGTAGGAACAGCTAAAAAACAATCAGTAACCTGGCGAGTTGAAGTTTTAGGGCGTTGTTCCTGAAATGTAAATCTAAAAAGTTGTGGGTTCTAGATTAGTTTTTTTACCCCTCAGAAATTACTTTGTCTATCGTTCGGGAACACGCCCTTAAGAAAAAAATAATATGCAAAACAAAATCATCAAAAAAACTGAAGAGTACGTAAAAAGCAGATTGTCTGGCGAAGGCTCTGGTCATGACTGGTGGCATGTTTATCGCGTTTGGCAAAGCGCAATTCATATTGGTAAACACGAGTCAGTCGATATGAAAGTCGTGGAATTAGCAGCTTTACTACACGACATTGCCGATTGGAAATTTAACGACGGTGATATAGAAGCTGGACCAAAAATGGCTAGGGAGTGGTTAGAAAAAAATAAGGTTGATGAGATAACAATTTCTCAGGTGACCGAAATTGTTAGAAATATATCCTTCAAAGGTGCTGGGGTAAAAACCCAAATGAAAACAAAGGAAGGGATGGTTGTACAAGATGCCGATCGTTTGGATGCCACTGGTGCTATAGGAATCGGTCGATGTTTTGCTTATGGTGGCTACAAAGGTAGGGAAATGTATAATCCCAAAATTAAACCAGAGTATCATGGCTCTTTTGAGAAGTATAAAAAAAGCAACGGTACCTCAATCAATCATTTTTACGAAAAAATGCTCCTTCTTAAAGATTTAATGAATACTAAAACAGGTAAAAAGCTGGCAAAAGAGCGTCATAAGTTTATGGAAAAATTCTTAAAAGAATTTTATAATGAATGGGCGGGGAAGAAATAAAAAATATGTTTATTATAATTCTGGCAATTTTAGTGATTGCTTTAATAGTTACTACTATTGTTTTAGGTGTTCGAGAAGCTAATCAGGATAAAAAATGATATGGAAAAAATTTTAAAAATTAAATTAATCGATAAACATAAAACCGAGGGGGTTCTAAATACCAAAAAAGGTAACAACAGTTTAATTATTTTTGTTCACGGTTTAACTGGTAATCGAAACGAGCACATCTTTTTTAATGCGGCCAAGTTTTTTCCAGAAAAAAAATTTGATACTTTTCGGTTCGATCTTTATTCTTGGCCTAAAGATTGTCGTAATCTTACCGAATGCACTATTGATACCCACGCTACTGATTTAACAACGGTTATCAACTATTTTAAAAATAAATATTCAAAAATTTTTCTGGTCGGTCACAGTTTAGGTGGTCCAAGTATTCTTTTTTCTGATCCTAGTAATGTTACAGCTATTGTTTTATGGGATCCGTCCTTTGGAATTTTTCACAGTTTTAAAGATAATTTAAAATTCAATAAACATATTAATCGATATATTATGCCATGGGGTATTGAAGTTTTATTATCTTCAGAAATGCTCAATAGTTGGAAAAAAGTCGATGCAAGGATGTTAAAACTTTTTATAAAACCAACTAAGGTTATTTGTGCCGGCAAAGCTAAATTATGGAAAATCTGGAAAAAAGAATTATCAAATTTAAAAATTAAACACGATTTTTTTATTATTAAAAACGCTGGCCATTGCTTTGATGAAGAGGGGGCTGAAGAAATTTTGTTTAAAGAGACTTGGAAATGGTTTTGTCGATATTAAATTAATAATTTCATTTTTATGTTAGAAATTAAAGCCCCGAATAAATTAGAGATTGTTGGTACAAGTATTTTTTTGGCCGGCAGTATTGAAATGGGAACGGCTGAAGACTGGCAATCACAATTGGTAAAAAAACTTGGTGATCAAAATGTGACGTTTTTAAATCCTCGTCGTGATAAGTGGGACAGCACATGGAAACAGGAAATCGAAAATCCATTTTTTGTTGAACAAGTGGAATGGGAACTTTCTGCTTTGGAAAAGGCGGATATAATTTTCATGTATTTTGATCCAAACACTAAATCACCGATTTCGCTTTTAGAGCTCGGTTTATTTGCTAAATCAAGTAAGTTAATTGTCTGCTGCCAACCGGGTTTTTGGCGCCGTGGTAATGTGGATGTTGTTTGTAAAAGATATGGGGTAGTACAAGTTGACACTCTTGAACAAGGATCAGAACTCATTTTAAACATGATAGGTAAGTAAGTGCTTATGAAGGATGTAAAAGAAATTGAAAAAACTTTTTTAACTAATGATCAGTTATCATTGGTTAAAATTCTTGATAACAGAGAGCCTTTGGTTGATATAAAAGATTTTGATAATTCTATTGTTTTAAAAATTCATCAAGTAAACATTCCATTTACTGGGGAAACGATTTATTTTCGCCGTGAGGTGGCCAAAAAATTAGCTGATATTCAAAAAGAACTTTCTAAAAAAGGTTTGGGATTAAAAATTTGCGATGGTTATCGTTCGGTGGAAGTTCAGCAACAATATTGGGATGAAGAAATGAAAATTAATCGAGAAAAATATCCAAATCTTTCAGAAACAGAATTAGAAGAAAAAACTAGTAAATTTGTAGCTAAACCAAGTTTAGCTCTTCATGCCACTGGCGGAGCTGTCGACTTAACAATTATTGAATTGAAAAGCGGTAAAGAACTTCCTATGGGCACAGAACTTGATGAATCTGATGTAAAATCATACGTCGAATATCCTGATTTTAGTGATGAAATAAAAAATAATAGAAAATTGTTGTTAGAGGTTATGACATCACGCGGTTTCTACAGTTTGCCCAGCGAATGGTGGCATTTTAGTTACGGCACAATTGATTGGGCTTTTTATTATAAAAAAGAATCAGCGATTTACGGAATTGTAAAAAAATAGAGGCGCAGCTTTGATAAAGATTGCACCTCTTTGAGATTTCTTGGATCCGTCACTCCTGCCAAACGAATTGTTCAACACCTTGGATCTTCACAGAACCGAAGGCGGAACCTTGGGACGTCCATTGATTTCGACGGTCGGTGTAACACTGGAAGGTGTACGTTTGACCGTCGATTTGTAGACTCCAGGTTTCGATTGAGGTGGAACCGCTGGGGGCCAGGTTGGTTCTGGTTGCAGTCGTTTTAACCGCTGTGTTTTTGGAACGACCGATAAGAATGTTCATTTTGTAAGTCCTTTTTTTGAGGTCTTGCACATCATGATCAAAAAAGAAAATGCAGCAAGACGAATGATTGTAACAGAAAAGACTCTTTCTGTCAACTCTATGTTTATTCCCCCGGGTTTAGAAATAACGGAGATTAATTAAAAATAAAGAATAAAAAATCGCCCAGAAAGTTCTCTGGACGAAAGGCGGTACCTCACCACCTAGCTTGTGATTAAAGAGGATCGATGGGGCTACTAAGCCGCTTCGATCACACTCCAGGCACCAGCAAGGTCTTGAGGAGCAGGTCGGTAGTACTTGAAGGATCCGTCTTTCGTAACCATTACCATGACTTTGCCCATATCAAGGACCTTTTTGGCGATCTTGATCTGGCCGTCGACGAGGAACACCTTCATCAAGGGATGCCAACCAACCGACATGCGGATGGCATTGGCTCCAAGGAGGAGGGCTTGGAAGGCGTAGGCGTAGGTCCCGATCTTTGGTTGGAAGTCGTCGGGAACCTCGGTGGCCGCGGTGCTTTCGATGATTTCCCAATCCATGGACTGGGAATCGTCTTCGGTGACGACGCCCCAGGGGTTGCGGAACGTGCTGTCGTCTGCTACACGCACAATGACGGCGGATTCGTAGATGGAGTAGTCCTCCAACTCCAGGTGGAACTTGTTGCGCCAGCCGGCGCGACGGATGTGAGCGCCACACTCCAATAGTGCAGCGACGGCCATGGGAAAACTGAGACCCATCAACTTTTCTGTTGTCATTTCCTTTCCTTACGGATCATTCCCCCTAAAAGAGGGAAGCTGCTTTGTGTTGGTTTACAAGCAGCTGTTAATAGAAGACTTTTTTCTGCTAACAGCTGCTGATAAAAAACTGCCAATTAATATAGTTTATTTCGGTAATTTTGTCAATAATAAAAACCACCAATCAAAAGACTGGCGGTTATTTATTTTATTTTTTTAAATAGCAATACCTTTTGTGTATCTTTCAACTTTATCTATAAAAAGAACGCCATCAAGATGATCAATTTCATGCTGAAAAATTACTGCTTCCAAACCACTGGCTTTAACCATGACTTTTTCACCCTTACGATTTAAAGCTTTAACTTTTACCTTTCTAAAACGCCTAACAATTCCCCAAACTCCAGGAATGGAAAGACAACCTTCTTCGCTGTCAGTTTTTAATAATGAAGTGGAAAAAATTTTTGGATTTATGAAAGCTTCTGGACCGCTTTTGGTTTGTACTATTATGAAGCGTTTGTTAACACCAACTTGGGGTGCGGCTAAACCAACACCGTCTTTTTTCATAGTCTCAACCATTTCGTCTAAAAATTCTTGAAATTCCGGACGTAAAATTTCGGCCAGTTCAACTGGTTTGGAAACATTGCGTAGGATGGGGTTGGGGTTAGTAAGAATGGTGAGCATATTCGTATATTCGGCACTTTTCGCCCCGCCTTCAGTGGCCTCCGGACGGGGTCCCGCCATAGGCGGGATAATTCGTAACCTATCACGAAATGGCGTTCGTGTCAATGACAACACGGTCGGGTAAATCAGAAAGTTTTTCTAAAACCGTGGATATGGCCGACGGTTCGACAGAAACAGAAACCGAACAACCGTGGCCTTTTTCATATTCTATCGGAAAAATTGTAACCCCGGAAATTAGTCTAAGTGTTTCGGTAATGGCTCCTAGCTCCATTTCAACTCTTAGTTCTTCGGTGTCGCGAATTTTAAGTCGTACCCAACGAACAAAAGGCGGGACTTGATAAGAACGACGAAGTTCTAATTCTTTTTCTAGACAAACAAGAGGATTGTCGTAATAAGTGGAAAAAATTTCTGGGCTTCTGGTTTGAGCAATAAAAACAGCTTGTTCACGAATAGCTAAACCGCGTAAATCCTCAAGAGTACGCAAAGCATTTTCAAACGATCGAAAACCTGAATCAGTCAAAGGCAAATCAGAATCAAGATTTACTATTAGACCAAAATTGCCTCGCGAAAATAAATTGCGTTGTGACTCTAAATAATAAGAGGTTACCAAAAGAATTTGAGCGTTTTCATCCTCTTGCTCACCCTGATCAATAAGTGAAATCGTAGCCTCTGGATACTGTTCTTTTAGAGCCTGCTTAACGGTTTGATTTCCAAAACCTTTTTCATGTAAACGAACACCGTTACATTTTGGACAGGTTAATGGAATTGGTTCGGCGCGACCACAGTGGTGACAACGAATCGAAGTAGGATAAACCGTAAAAACACCTTGGCAGATTGGACAAAGAGAACTTTGTCCGCAATCAGCACAACGAAGCATTGAAGCTTTGCCTTTACGATTATAAAAACACAGTACACGACGATTGTTTTTTAAACATTCGTTTATAGCCCCATCAAGAGTCCAAGAAATAAGCGGATGTTCTGACATAGGTCTTTCATCATTTAAATTAACCAAGAGCGGTCGTGGTTCAGGATGTTCAATGAAAATTTGTTCACGATTAAAAACCGCTAAGTCATCAGCTCGCGGGGCCGTGTCTAAAAAATACAATCGACAGTCGGTTTTTTGTTGAAATTTTAAGACAATGTCGCGAGCATCGTAGCGTGGATTGCGATCCCATGATTTGTGGCTTTCGTGTGCTGAACGAAAAACAAAAACTGCGTCGGTTGCGGCCGGTAAAAGCAGGGCAGCTAAACGCGTACCAATTAAAACCCTACTTTGACCACGACGAAAATTGTCCCAAGCAGTAAATCGGTGACCAGAAGTTTCGCTTCCAGTAATAATTGAAGCTTTGAAATTTTCAAAATACGGCACAAGGGCTTCAACTTCACGTACACCTGGAACAAGAATAACCACACGATCTTTTGGGTGTGCATGAAGAAAAGCGGCGGCTACAGCAGCCATACGTGGCAAATCAGGTGCAGAAATAAAAGCCTTGCGCTGTCCCTCAACTGTTTGCAAGATTCGCTGAATAATTGGCGCTTCGGAAGATCGGATTTTTAAAGGTAACGCGTTGACAATTGATGCAGAAACCGTTCTTTTAGGCGAAACTGGGATAGCAGCATTTAAAATTGAGGGAATGCTTTGGGCTAAGTCCTCGGCTAGCCACTCGTAAACATTTAACTCAATCTCATCTAAAGGCGGTATTTTTAAGACTTCGAAAACCTCTTTTAAACCAGCTCTTGGTGAAAATCTTTCGTGCATTTCTTTTATCACGCCGATTATTTTTTGATTACGCCAAGGAATGGATACAAAAAAACCACGTCCAATTTCCATTTTTTCAGGTACTAGATAATCAAAAGCCGAGAACCTCCTCGGCAATCTTTGGATGGGATAGATTTCGGCAATTCGCACATTAAGACAGGTGAAAAACGGTAGTTAAATAACCAACACCGAATGGGGCTTCGTAACACAGTTCTTCTGATCGAACACTTACTCCTTCAAGTAAACCTAAGGCAATCAAAATAGGATGATAAGCACATTCAGCTGCTTGAGTAATAATTTTTTCATCGATTTGTAATAATCCGGAAGCAGTTACGTTATTTAAGGCTTGGCGTACAGCAGTATCGAATTCCAAACCTTCCGAATGCAGACCGGCCGGGGCATTACTTGAAAGAGCGTGGGATAAATCGCCGGCTGAAATTACAGCGATTCTTTTTTCAGAAGCGGAAAAAATTTCTCGTAAATTTTGGCCTAATTCAAAATGAGCTTTGGCTGATAATTCGTTGGCTGCAAAAAGTGGTAAAACAGTAATTTTTTTTAATTTTTCCGTTAAAGTTATTAGGGGTACAGCTACAGCATGGCCTAATGAAGGATCAGAAAATAAAGTAAAAGGAATTTGTGAATGTCGAACAAATCTTTGCAGCCTGTCAATTCCTGCTAATTCTGAAATATATTCGTTTTTTATAACAAGATCGCCAAAATCACTAAGATCAGTTTGATATTTATCATTTAAATTAATAGCGAAAGCATTTGATGCGGGATTTCCGTGTTCGGCTAAAATTACAACCACCTCTGGTCTGGTTGCGTATAATTCTTCAGCAACAATTTTTAGCGCTTCCTGAGTTTTTTTAAGCAATTCAGTATTTTCACGCCCGATAGATGGAATAAGTAACGGGGTATGTGGAACATGGGCAGCGAAGACTAACATATTTTTTGAATAATCAATTATCAATTTTCAATAATCAATTATGGAGTTTTATTTCTTAGGATATAGAACACCCTTCATTGAATATTGATTATTGAATCTTGATAATTTTAATTTGAGGCTTCCTGTAAATCTTCATTAAAACTTACACTTTCCAGATTTTCACCAAGCAGATGAACTTTTACTGATTTTTCATTAGTCCAGATAACATTTTCCCACTTAAAACCAAAACCCAAGAAAATTGTTTCACTAACAATAGGACGACGTTTACCTTCGGAAATAAGATAAACACCCGGCTCACCGGTGATTCCAACTAAAGCGCCGTCAGTAAATTTTACCGGGTCACCTGTCTCGTATGACCATAATTCATCAACTTTGGCTGGAACAATTGTTTTGCTACCAAAACGAGCGGTTAAAATTTCTTTAGAATAAATGGCGTGTTTAACCCCATCTTCAACATAATAAACACCACCTTCAGAATTTTGTATTAAAGCACCTTGCGGATAAACCGTATCAACATCAATCACTTCGCCGATTTCATAGGCAGTTAAATCATCAGCGGTTACCTCAACAAGATCATCAGTACTAAAACCGATTGATTTAAATGCTTCCATGGAAGCGATATGGCGAATAGTATCATCGACTAATAAATAAATTGATCCGTCTTCGGCATGAAGCAGGGAATAGTTAGGTAAAGAAATTGCCGAGCCCTGAGGATAAGCTTCGATGGCGGTTGGAGTAACCGAAATAATCATGTCTTCATTAAAACGTGAGAGTAAAGCTGCTCGAGAAGTTATTGGTCGACGCTCACCATATTGGATTAACCATACGCCACCAGTTTCGTTGTCTTGAAGCAAAGTACCAGTTGGATAATTTAGACCAAACCAATTTTGCCAAATGGTTGAGAAATTTTCATTACCCTCAAGATGTGGTGTGTAAGTATATAAAGCAGCCGTGGCATTATTGGCCGGTACAACTAAAGTGTCATCAATAGTACAAGCCACACCCGGGGCATAGCCCATAACAGTTTCACCGTTTTCTTCTAAGTCGGTTAGATAACCTTCGGTAAGCTGCAAGGTGGTAGAATTTATTTGTTTAGCAAAACCTTTCCAACGTTGAATACTTGAATCGTCATGTGAGCAATTATCGCAAACCCCGTAACCTAATGCCCAATCAAGTCGATCTTGGCTTGGATTATCATTGGTTACTAAACTCTGCTCTTTTTGCAGCATGACCAATATGACCTTTGGGTTAACACCGTTACGTTGAGCAGCCCGCCAAATAATTTCCGAAGCGTAACGAGTGCGACCGTCAATATCCTCGGTTTTGTAGTCAGCTAAGTAACCCTTTTCTAAAAAAGATTGAATATCACCCATTTCCATACTGACATAATCAGTAAGCTCGGCGTCAGAAATTAGATAGTTGGGATTAAAAGTCGCCTTCGAAGTTAAAGGGAAAAATAATGAAATTATGGCTAATAAAGCCAGGGTTTTGTTTTGTTTTGAGCTTTTCATAAGTGACATAAATTATACCGTTTTTTGATAAAAAGAAAAAGAGACCCAGAAGATGGGTCAGTCAATGAAGGCCTTTGATAGGACGTGGAACAAAAAAGTGGTTAGATTCCTTCGGAATCACTTCGATTTCGAAGTCCACAGGTGCAACAGATTGGTCGTTGTCGACACTAAACGTAGCGGCGATTTTTCCTGGTTGGGACGGAGTGATATCGAAACGTGCCACTAGTCTATCGGTTTCAGGCTCTGCATGTGGCATGGCGGTGGTTGATTTTTCACGAACGCCGTTCAGTCTGATCATGAGGTCAGAATCGACTCCGGTCAAACGACAGCGAACAAGTGGTGGATCACCTTCGAATTTACCAACAACCAGGATTCGAACAATCTTGCGTGTTCCGGGAAAAGTCACATGATCGGTTGAGCGATACAGCTCTAGAGTTACAGCTTCCGGCATGAGCGTCTCCTGCAAGAAAGAAGGAACAAAATTTTTTACGTGGAAAAAATATTAGCGCTTACTTTTTACAATGTCAAGAATTCTGTAATTTGTTCACAAAAAAATACCATAAAAAACAAAAAAGCACGACCTGCTTCAGTGCCGTGCTTATTTGGATTTTTATTTAATTGTAACTTCACCATTACTAGCGCCGATTATTATTTCTTGTCCTTCTTTGATTTCGCCCTTAACAATCTTCATGGCTAGTGGATTTAGAATCATGGTTTGAATAACTCGTTTTAATGGCCTGGCACCGAAAGCTGGGTCATAACCTTTTTCGGCCAAGAGTTTTTTAGCTGGGGCGGAAACAGTTAATTCAACACCTTTTTCGCGTTTTAATCTGATAGCCACACGTTTTAATTGCAATTCAACAATGTCGGCGATTTCACCTTCAGTCAAAGAATGGAAAGTAATAATTTCATCAACACGGTTTAAAAATTCCGGACGGAACTGTTCTTTAAGCAAACCGGTTAAGCGTTCCTTAGTTTCGGCGTCCTCGCCAGCCCGAGTAATTGAACCATCAGAAAAACCGATCGAACCCATCTCCTTACCACTGTTTAATAAAACATCAGAGCCGACATTACTAGTCATGATTATGACTGTGTTTTTAAAATTGATTTTGCGTCCTTTAGCATCAGTCAAACGCCCATCATCAAGAATCTGAAGAAGCATGTTAAAAGTATCAGGATGAGCTTTTTCAATTTCATCAAACAAAATAACTGAATAAGGTTTACGACGAATAATTTCTGTTAACTGTCCACCTTCATCATAACCTACATAGCCGGGCGGGGAACCGATCATTTTGGAAACCGCGTGCTTTTCCATATACTCCGACATGTCGAGACGCACCAAAGCTGATTCATCATTAAACATAAACTCAGCCAAAGCCCGAGCTAATTCAGTTTTACCAACACCTGTTGGCCCCAAAAAGATAAATGAACCAATAGGTTTATTTTCTTCACTAATACCAGCACGAGAGCGACGTAAAGCATTGGAAACTGCGGTAATAGCTTCTTTTTGGCCAACAACACGTTTAGTTAATTCCTCCTCCATGCGAGCTAATTTTTTTAATTCGGATTCTAACATTTTAGCTACCGGAATATGAGTCCAACGAGAAATAACCGTGGCAATATCTTCTTCAGAAATAACTTCTTTCAAAATACCACGATCGCGTTGTAGTGAAGTCAGGGCTTTTTCTGCTGTCTTTAATTTCTTTTCTTCACCGGGAATCAAGCCATAACGAATTTCGGCGACTTTTTCCAAATCACCGCTACGTTCGGCTTGTTCAGCCTCAGACTTTAATGACTCCATCTTGCTTTTAATTACATGGATGTCAGAAATTTTTTCTTTTTCGTTTTTCCAACGACCTTCCAAAGCATCGGTTTTCTCCCGTAGATCAGCAATTTGTTTTTCAATTTCTTTAAGACGAATTTTAGAATTTTTATCCTCTTCTTTCTCCAACGCTTTCCGTTCAATTTCTAAGCGCATTAAGTCGCGTTTTAACAAATCTAAATCCTCAGGCATAGAATCAATTTCCATGCGAAGTGCTGAAGAAGCTTCATCCATTAAATCAATGGCTTTATCAGGCAAGAAACGATCAGTAACATATCGTGCCGACAACTGAGCCGCGGACACAATAGCCGGATCGCTAATACGAATACCGTGATGTAACTCGTATTTTTCTTTAATACCCCGAAGAATGGCTACAGTATCTTCGACCGATGGCTCCTCAACCAAAACTGGTTGAAAACGACGTTCAAAGGCCTGATCTTTTTCTACGTGTTTTTGATATTCCTTGATTGTAGTTGCGCCAATGGTACGCAAAGCCCCACGAGCCAAAGCTGGCTTTAGCATATTACTAGCATCAAGCGGACTACCTTCAGAAGTACCAGCACCCATGAGAGTGTGAAGTTCATCAATAAAAAGAATAATTTTACCATCAGAACTTTCAACTTCTTTTAAAACCGCTTTTAGACGATCTTCGAACTCACCACGAAATTTAGTTCCGGCAATAAGTGAACCTAAATCAAGTGAAACAATTTCTTTGTCACGTAAAAGTTCGGGAATATCGCCAGCCACAATACGTTGAGCCAAACCTTCAACAATTGCTGTTTTACCAACACCAGCTTCGCCAATCAAAACTGGATTATTTTTAGTGCGACGAAGTAGTACTTGCATGACGCGGCGAATTTCAGCATCACGACCAATAACCGGATCAAGTTTACCTGCCTTAGCAGCGTCAGTAAGATTACGGCTGTATTTTTCTAAAGCTTGATACCGGGCTTCTGGTTCTGGCGAATCAACCCGCTGTGTACCACGAATATCTTTTAAAGCCTGCATGACTGATTCCTCAATAATATTAAACGAACCTAAAAGACGGGCGATGGCTTTGTCACCTAAAAGACCAAGAAACAAATGTTCAGTGGAAATAAAATCATCTTTAAAAATTTTGGCCCGTTTACCAGATTCGTTAAGCACATGAGCCATGCCTGGTGAAAGCATTATTTGACCAACCCCACCACCCATTAAAACATCGCCCGATTTTGGTAGAGCGCCAATAATGCGATCGATCTTGGTATGCAAAGCTTTTTGATCGGGTAAAATTTTATCTAAAATCGCCCTGACAGCACCTTCGTCTTGCTCAACCAAAGCGGCTAAAAGATGAATTGGCTCTAAAGCCGGCTGGCCATTATCAAGAGCAATGTCATGAGCTTGCTGTAAGGCTTCTTGGGATTTGTGGGTAAAGTTGTTTGGAAGCATAGTTGTGAAGTGTTGGAGTTATGGAGTGTTGGAGTGTTGGAGTGTTGGAAGCTCTATTATTTAAAATAAGAAATTCCTTAACTCAATGACTCCACGACTTTATACACTCCACGACTTAAAATTAGCACTCATAAGTATAGAGTGCCAAAATCCATTAGTCAAGTTCTAAAAAGTGGATAAAAATTGGCTAAATTAAGGTTAAACTGTTGACAAAATGGTGATTTTGTGGTATCTTTTTACGTTTGTTGTGGTGTCCTTTCTACCACACTCTCATGTTTTGGTAACCAAATTCTGGTGCCTAACATCTGTTCAAAGAAAGGCTTTTGTGAGGTTCTGATGTCGAATCCCTCTCTCAACATCCTCGCCAACGCCCTCGCAGCGGCCGGTGCCAGGTCTTCCACCTCCACCACCAAGAAACCGGTTCCGCCGCCCCGGGTGAAGCCCGAACCGCCGCCGCTGGCTGCCGTTCCAGAACCGGAGCCGGAGCCCGAACAGGATCCGGATCAGCCGCGAATCAAACGACCGAGCGTCTTCGGTGACGACTACCGCGGCCTCAACGCATTCATCGTGCCGGCCATTGGTTTTCAGAACAGGGCGCAGGCGCAGCAATTCCACGACGGTCTGGATCCCATCATCCTGTCGGATGCCTACACGTCATTCGACATCGATGATGGTCGCCGATGGTACGTACCGCATACCTGGACGTCGTCTGGATCCTTGAACGACTACCTGGTCCTTGACCCCCGCACCTTCGACCGACCCAACCAGCCGCAGTGGCTGACTATCTGGAA
>Ga0265292_1000220_pt1 | contig 99330 bp, 125 predicted proteins | sample Munlanlewell296A_FD_189080 | JGI IMG/M metagenome (GOLD analysis project Ga0265292, IMG submission 189080) | Leachate microbial communities from a municipal landfill in Southern Ontario, Canada - Leachate well 296A | ecosystem: Engineered > Solid waste > Landfill > Unclassified | place: Canada...
TTTATTTCGAGGAGTCGAGTATCTCGACTCTTCCTAATATTCAAACAGAAGAATTAAATTTAATGGGGAACGGCGATTCCTCCCAAAACTTAAAAGTTTGGGTATCCTCGCCGCAGATGTAATGAAAGAAAAAAATAAAGAGGGAGTAGAATTTGTGTTTGAGCAAAATCCTGAATTGGCTAAAATAGGAACAGAAGAAGAATATTCTGAATATATAAGAACAATTTTTCCTGAGAGCAAGATTAAGGAGATTGTTTATCATGGTAGTGATGAAGATTTTATATCAAAAGGAGAATCTTTTAAAAAAGAAAAGATAGGTAGTTCTTTTAAAGGAGATAGGGGATTTTTTGGTAAAGGATTTTATTTTACAGGAATACCTGAATATAAGAATAATTATGGAAAAATTGTTTATTCTGCTATGCTTAATATAAAGAACCCCTTTCTTATGAAAAATCCTAGTATTCGAGATATAAAGAATTTACATGGAAAAGAGATTAATAATGATTCTGTCATGGTCTATAATGAACATAAATCCAAACAAGAGAAAATTCTCTTTGGAAAGAAACAGATTATTCCTGAAACCTTAGAAGGTAATTCTGAAATAATGGTTGTTAATTCCTCTCAAATTCATATTCTTGGTTCAAATTATGATGCTGAAGGATTTAAAAATTACATAAAAAACAAGAGTAATAAGAGTTCTTTAGAAAATAAAGTTATCTCCGGTTTATTCATCTTAACTTTCTTAACTGGGATTGCTCTCACTACATTTAACTTAACAGGAAATATTATTGGAACTTCTGGTACAGCACACAAATTTATTGGAATTATATTATTCTTATTGGGAATATCTGGATTTTTTATTTATAAGAAACTAAGAAGTTAAATATAAAAACCAAACTTCTTTTCATTAAACATGGGACGCGAAGAACAAATAATAAATGAGAGACTGAAAAAAATTGAGGAATTGAAAAAACAAGGAATAAATCCTTATCCTAATAGATATGACAAGAAACAAACCTGCTTGGAATGTTCAAAATTAAAAATAGGAAGCAAGGTTAAAACAGCTGGGAGATTAATGACAAAGAGAGACTTGGGGAAGATTGCTTTTTGTGTTCTTAAGGATGGGACTGGGAAAATTCAGATTGTTTTACAAGAAAAAGAAACTCCTGAAAAAGCAAGAGAATTTTTCAAAAAATATATAGACTCTGGAGATTTTGTTGGGATTGAAGGGGAAATTATAAAAACAAAAACAGGAGAAATCTCAATTCTTGCTAAAAAAATTGAAATGCTCGCTAAAGCAATCTTGCCTTTGCCTGAAAAATGGCACGGGTTGCAGGATAAAGAGGAGAGATACAGAAAGAGATATCTTGATTTGATTATGAATCCCGAAGTTAAAGAAGTTTTTGAGAAAAGACAGGAGATAATAAACAGAATTAGGGAATATTTAGTGAAAGAAGGCTATAAAGAAGTTCAAACTCCTATTTTACAACCAATATATGGGGGCACAAGTGCAAAGCCATTTGAATCTAATCTTAACGCTTTGAATATGAAAGTTTATATGAGGATATCTAATGAAATGTACCTAAAAAGACTTATTGGTGGGGGTTATGAAAAAATCTTTGAATTCTCTCCGGATTTTAGGAATGAAGGAATGGACAAGCTGCATAATCCTGAATTTACACAGATAGAAACAATGTGGGCATATGCTGATTATGAAGATAATATGAGGTTATGGGAAAAACTTTTGGAATATGTGGTAAAGAAAATTCATGGGAAAACAAAAATTGAATATCAAGGAAAAGAAATTAACTTTAAAACTCCCTGGACTAAGATAAGTTTTCTTGATTCAATCAAAAAATATGCTGGAGTTGATTTTAAGAATGTTAGAGAGTTAGATGAGGCTAAAAAAATTGCTAAGAAGTTAAATATTGAAGTTAATGACTGCGAGACAGTTGGAGAGATTATGATAAGTATTTTTGAAGAGGCAGTGCAACCAAAAATAATCCAACCCACAATGGTAAGAGATTATCCAAAAGAAGCTGCAATATTGGCTCGAGCGGGAAACAATGAGGATTTTGTGAAATCATTTGAAATAATAATAAACGGGTGGGAAATTGCCCTTTCTTATTGTGAAGAGAATAACTCTGTAGAGCTTGAAAAAAAATGGAAACAACAGGAAGAAGCTCTTAAAAAAGGTGATGAAGAAGCTCAAAGAATGGATGAAGATTTTCTGAATATGTTGAGAGTCGGTATGCCTCCAACTTCTGGGCTAGGAATGGGAATTGACAGATTAGTTATGATCTTAACAAACCAACCAAGCATAAGAGATGTTATTTTATTTCCTTTAATGAAACCGGAAGATGGGGAGGAGAAAAAATAAAATGTCTTTAAAAGAGTATAATTATTCTAAATTTGCAGATATTTATGATAGATTAGAAGTAAATGAAAATGTAAAATCATTTAATCCTATTCTAGAGAAATTATTAAAGAAATTCAATGTAAAAAAGGTGGTTGATATGACTTGTGGTACAGGAGAACAATCAATTTATTTACATAAAAAGGGTTATGATCTCTCTGCATATGATTATAATAAAGATATGATTAGAGTTGCAAAAAAGAAATACCCTAAGATAAATTTTAAACAAGGAGATATTAGAAAGACAAATTATGGTAAATTTGATGCAGTTATATCAATCTTTAATTCAATTGGACATTTATCTAAAGCAGATTTTGAGAGAGCATTGAAAAATATATCGAATAATCTTAAGGAGAGAGGAATTTATATTTTTGATATTTTTAATTTAGATTTTATGAAAAATAATTTTAGGACATACGAGTTTATTGATCATGCTCAAGAAATTGATAATTTTAAGTTTGTTCGATTTAACAAAAATACTCTTGATAAAAATAGAGGCATCATGCATATTAATCAGAATACTATTATACAAGAAAATCTTAAACCTATTAAAAGGATAAAAGAATCTTGGGATATGCAAATATATTCTTCAAAGGAATTAAATGATATTTTAAAAAGAAATGGTTTTGAAATAATTAATTTTTTAGATATGGAGGGGAATAAATTTAATAAAGACAAAAGTTTGTTTATCTTAACAATTGCAAGAAGAAAATAAAATGGGATTAATAATAAAATCAAACATACGTCCGAGAGTAAAAGAGCTTGACAAAGAAAATTCAATTTCGTCAGTTGCAGAAGAAGTTGAAACAGCTCTTGAAAGAAAAGTTGAAGATATGCTTATTGAAGGAATAAAAAGAGCTAAAGCAAACGGAAGAAGAACCCTTCAATCAAGAGATTTATAAAATGGTTAATGCGGCATTCTTTGATATTTTTGGAATTATTGCATTTATAATTCTCATATATATGGGGATAAAATTCTCAAAATACAAATTAAAGCATATAAAGATTGGTGGATATATACTAATTGTCCTTGGAACTATTGGATTAGTTGTTGATTTATATAATGTTATATATAATTTTTTAGTATGATAAGTTTGAAGAGAAAACACTACAAACAAAAGATTTATAATAATTTCCCAAAATCAAATTTGATTTTTTCCTTAAATTGACCATTGTTTTCTTTATCTGTTGCTAAAGAAAATGAATTAATTTTAATCAATTTATAAAATTTTTTATTTTTAAGATATTCTTTTGCTTTTTCAAATCCCTCTTTATTTAAATCTTTAAATGCTAAAGTTAAATGGGGTTTGTATGGAAAGATATCATATTTATATTTATACTTTTCTAAAATTTTATTTAATTTTTCCACAAATAAGAGTAAATCTTTATTTACTATGACATCTATATAGATAACATATGGCTCACAATTGTAAAGTTTAGCTATAATCTTATTATTCATAAATCCAAAATCTTTTAATTCAATTTCAAAATGTGATTGAGTTTTTGCAAATGAGTTTAATTCTTTTGTCAAATTTAATAACCCTATGCTATCTAATTCTAAATCCTTTCCTACAGTAATGTGGGGGTTCCATTCATTTAAACATGCTTTAGAACCAGTTAATTTATACATTTCGTCTTGTAATTTTCTAAATTCTTTTTCTATTTCTTCTTCAAAATAAGCAACACAGGGATAATTTTTTTTCTTCATAAAAATTAACAATTATTTAAAGTTTAAAGAATTATCTTTTAATCTTGCAAAAGACATGTGATTAAATATTTATACTCATAAGAATTTCTTATATTATGAAAGAATCAAAAGAGGGCAAAAAAGAAAAAGTGAATAAAAGTGAAGATAAAGCAAAGAAAACAAATTATTCTAAACAGGGAAAGAAAAATAGAACAGCAGGGAGAATATTCGAAGCGAAAGTTAGAGAAGATTTGGAGAAAATGGGTTGGATTGTAAATAAATGGGTAAACACAATAGATTATCCTAAAAATAAAATAGTGCCTGCAAAAAGAAAATATAATCCTTTTCTCAAGGCACTTTCAATAGGAACCGGGTTTCCCGACTTCGTCTGTTTCAAAAGAGATTCTGAAAAAAATTATGAAGTAATAGGGCTTGAAGTTAAAGGAAATGGTTATTTAGATCAAGTTGAAAAAGGAATGTGTTTATGGCTTATTGAAAACAAAGTTTTTTCTAGAATATTGATTGCTAAGAAAAACAAAGATGGAAAAAAGACAGAAATAGAATATATTAACTTTTTAGATAAATACAAAAAGGATTTTCCATCACAATAAAACTTAAAATAAGAAATATATATTTATATGGATGAAGAAAGCTTTGATATTCTTATTCGTCTTATTTATTCCGTTAGTTTTTGCTCAATCAATCCAAGTAGATTATCCTTCTTCTGTCAAGGTAAATGAAGAATTTTCTTTAAATCTTAAATTAATTGACTTTACAGCGGATACCTATGATATTAAAATAGATATTAATCCAGATGGAAGAATTGCTCAAATATATAATAATGGGATATGGAAGTCGACATATTACTATATTAATGAGGCTATATCTGTATCAAATTCTTCAAATGAAGGAAATTTCAAGATAAAAATAATAAAAGATTTTCAGGGAACAACTCCTTTAGAAATAAAAATAAAATCTTCAAAAGATATTACAATTTCTTTTACAAATTATACCTTAAATATAGAGGGTGTAGAGACAAATGAAACCACAACAGGAAATAATTCTAATAATGAAAATAATCCGGCAGAAGAAAAAGTTGAAGAGGAAAATGATATAATTAAAATTGATACAGAAGAAATTCAAAATACAACTAAAGAAGAAACTGAAATAATAATATTAACTCCATTAACTACTTCAAAGCCATCAAACCCAAAAGATATAAAAAGCGAAATTGATAAAGAAGAATTAAATAAAAACAAACTTGCAATATATGGGCTTATAGTGTTTTGTATCTTGCTTGTCTTTTTGTTTATATTTAAAAAAAGGAATAAAGAAAAAAATGAGTTCAAATAAAAAAGATCAAGAAACTAAGGGAATTCGTTCTACAATAATACTTGAAATAATAGGAAAACCCCCAGAACATCTAATTGAAACATTAGAAGAATTAATGAAAAAAATAAGCGAGGAAAAAGGCGTTCAAGTTTTGGGAAAAAAAATAAACGAACCAATTTTAATGAAAGATAGTAAAGAATTTTATACCACTTTTGCGGAAGTGGATATTGAAGTGGAGGATATTTTATATTTGGCAATTGTTATGTTTAAATATATGCCTGCACATGTGGAAGTTGTTGAGCCTGAATTGATTGCATTAACAAATAATGGATGGACAGATATATTGAGTGAATTAACAAGAAGACTCCATGGATATGATGAAGTTGCAAGGGTTATACAAATTCAAAATGCACAAATGCAAAAAAAACTTAGGGAATTGCTTCCTAAAAATAAAGAAATTGTAGGAGAACCCCCTAAAGAGAAAGAAATTAAAGAAAATAAAGAAGAGTTTTCTAAAGAAAAAGAAGTTAAAGAAAAGGCAATCAAAAAGAAAGAAAAGAAGAAAAAAGATTAAGAAAAGCAATTATTTAAACAGTTTTCTAATTTGAAAATAATTATCTTAGTAAAATCTTATCATTTAATATAATCTTCAACTTTGTTAAGCTTCACACCCAAATTAGAATATGCTTTAACTTAACAGATTTTATATATAATTAAATTCTTATTTATCTCTTAATAAGCAAGGGATCTTTCTTGTTTTTCATTCCTTTGAATTTTTTAACAAAGAACCATAAAATTATTATTAATACAAATGCGATAATAACCCATCCTATAAGTTTAGTATTTGCTTTTTCTTCTTTCACACACAATGAAACACAACACTTTGCATCTTTAGCATAAACTGTAGTATTCTTGCAAATCTCTTCTGACGAGCATACATACCCCTTTATTTGTGCACATGTTTTTGAAGTTGCAGACCCATTCAAAATTGTTCCATTTTTTATGGCAACTGTTTTATTTCCAACTTTAACAATTTCATAATCCGTATTATTTGAAGAATAATTATTTTTAGAAGTGCCGTTATTAAAAGTATTATTTATTTGGCTCTTGTTCGATGAAGTTTCATTGGTAAGGGTTTTATTTTTTTGAGTATTATTTTGAATTGTAGTTGAATTGCATGTTCCAAAAAGTTTGCTAAAGAAAGAGCAACTTTCATTTCCTGTTTGGTTCATATTATTCGTTTGATTATTTATTGTAATATTTCCTTCTGGAGGAATTACAATACTTTCTAAAATTACATAACAGGGAATATTATACTCTATATTGTCTGTGCTTAAAGTTATAGTTCTTATTGTTGTTTCATATATATCTTCAAGTTGAATGTATAAATCTTTTATTTCCCCCGAAGATAAATTTATAGATTGACTTACTTTCTTCCCACTAAAAAGAAATCCGAATATGCCTTCTGAACTTCCCGAGTTTACTTCTGTTTCCAATTTTATTGTTATAGGCAATGGTTGAAGATTTTGAACTTTAATTGAGAAATTCCCATCAGTTATAACAAATCCCGGATTAATTGAGAAATCAGCAGTTTCATTTATTATTACAAAACTCTTTGATATTTGTGCACTTGAAACTTGAGAACCAATCATATAACGAACTTCGCTTATATTTATAGAATAATTATTTTCTACTTTGTTTGCTGTTTGAAAATAAATATAATAATTATCTCCTATTTTAGAAACATCATAATCAAATGAACTTCTTACATGCCCTCTATAAAAATAAATATTATCATTTGTTATGGGGTCTAAAAAATTTCCTGAAAGTGAAGCAATTACAGTCTCTCCTTGTGATATGTTTGAATTCATATTAATATCTATTGCGGAAATTAATGGAAATGCCATAATTAAAAACAAAAACAATATAATTCCTTTTTTCATATATTATTCAATAAAAAATAGTTAATAAATTTATTTGCCCATTTCTTTTAACTTCTTTAAGACATCATCTAATTCATTTTTGGGTCTTTCTTCAGGTTTTTTGTTTATTGTTGGGCGTTGTGAAGGTGAAGAGAGGGGTCTTCTAATTTGAGGTCTTGATGATGAGGGGGGTAAAATTCCTCTTGGCAATATTCTTCCCTGAGGATTTGGATGTGAAGTTAAAGGCATTTCAAACTTCTTCTTTTCTTGTTTTCCTCCAAAATTTTCTTTCAATTTCATCCATTGAACTCTTAATTTATCTCTGAATACAATTCCTAAAGCAGAAATTAATATCAAAAATAATAATATCCATATCCATATATGACTTGGTTTTTTAGTTTCTGCTGTACAACAAATTTCACCAAAATCACAAGACTCACTAAGAATGCTACTCTCCTCTTTTTCTTTGCTTCCGCAAGAAGATTTGCATATTCCTTTTTTATTTTCACAATCTGAAGTAGGAGGAGTTATTTCTCTTTTGCATGTTCCTCCCCCAACACAACATGTTTCTCCATAAACAGGATCAGAAGCTTCCTCTGTTGTTCCGCCTGTGCATACTTCATCAGAAGCGCATATTTCTCCGGAACATTTTCCTACAGATGGTTTTGTATCGCAACAAACATCAACTCCTGTTATACAACTATAATCCTCAATGACACTTCCTCCATCCTCCTCACAAGTTATTTTGGATCTACAATAATTGCCTTCATCTTCACAATCGGGAAGTTCATCTGGGTAGCATGACCCATCAATACAAGTTTCTCCATCAACACATTCAAAATCACTACTACATTCATCGGGAATATCACCAATAAATAAACAATTTCCAGCATCACATTTTTCTGTTCGAGCACAGGTCTCTATCTTTTTTGGTTTTTCATCCACAACACAAACTTTATTTACACAAGTCCATGTAGAAGTATTTTGCCAAACTTGAGTTTCATTTACAGAACAATATTTATTTGATGATTCAACATAAATATTGCAATCAATATTTGAATCACAAATCTTACAACAATTATCATCCTCTGCGCAACTTAAAGAATTATATGAACATACTCCATCACTACATGAAGATTCTTTGCATGAAACTTCTGGACAATCGCTATTAAATGTACATTTTCCTGGAGGAGAAGAAGATTTAGGCCATATTGAATATAATATAAACGCTGTATCTCTTAAATTTCCATCATTCCAGCACCCAGTATTTTGTTGATTGCCTAAAAGCCAAGTTTTTGAATTTGCTTTTTCAGTTAAAGTTTGAAAATAAAAAGGCCATAAAGCCAGAGCAGTATCGTAATATTTATCCCCTGATTCTTCCCAATATAATCCCATTCTTTGTTTAGTAAGTAATTCTGTTCTAAATTTTCCTGTAAGAAGATACAAAAATGATTCTGGAATATATGCTTTGTTTGAATCGTTATCTATCATTGTGGTTAAATAAGGTATAAATCTTGAAACATCATAATCAAGAGAATATAAAACAAAAGTAGCCCACAAACTTCCCTCATAATTACAAACACCATTCTGAGAAAAACAGGAAGAATCTACTTTTTCTGTTGTTGTTCCATTTGCTGCGGCAGAATGAACTGTCTCGGAAACATGAACTGTTGAAGAATCTTTTTTCTTAAACAAGAGAGTGGTTATAAAAGGTTTATTGCATGAAATTTTAATATCCTTATTGTAAATTAAGGGAGAAATTTTCAACCAATAATTATCCTGTGCCAAAGTTAAATAAGTTCCTGCATTTGAATTTATCTTTTTATCTTCTCCTATTAAAACTGTAGAAGGAGAACCAGAATAATTTATTAAACAGGATGTAGCGCTTGAACTTTCTATTTCTAAAAACCAATCCATATCTGTAGGGGTGCTATTTTGTGCTAAAAGCCAATTTTCTGCTTTTGTTGTGTTAACTTTCTCATTCAAAGCAAAAACTGCCTGTGCTGTGGGTTTTAATTTGCATCCTGATTTAGGCCAGCATAAAGAAGTTGGACTGGATATATTTTCTAACATCGTCGCATTTTGGCACTTCAAATTTCCAGTTGCTAAGAGGGAGAATACTTTTTCTTCAAATGAAAATCCTGTAGAACAATTGCTTTGATTTATTTTGCTCTCAACACAGGAATAAGCTTTTTCAACTTGCACATTTTCACTTGCACAAATTAATGAAATAGAAATTAAGAAAAACATAAACACAAAAATAAATAACACTTCTCTTTTCATTTTATTTCTTAAATAAGAACAACGAAATTTGCCCCGTTTTTCTTATAGATTGTCAAGCCAATTCTTGTTTATAAATATTTTTATAAAATTATTTTTTATTTTTATTCGGCTTGTAACTTTTCCTCACTAAATAATTTACTGGATTTTTTATTAATTTACAAAAATCATCTGGCTGGCAAACTCCCATCCCCTCATAAAATTCTTTGCAATTTTGAGGCATTATAGGTTTTTTTCTATAAGCCCATGAAAGTTGAGTTTGAATATATCCTTCTCTAAGGGGAACTTCATTTTTTTTATTCCATTCATAAATTCTTTTTTCCAATTCATCTTTGTCCATTCCAACAGAGCGAAACAAATTTATAAGAATAAACAAAGCTCGTTTTTTCCCATCAGACATCCCTTTAAGAATATTTTTCACGCAGGGAGGAAAATTAACATCCAATAAATTGTCTATTTTTATTGGTTTGAAATCGGCATATTTCCCTTTTAAAACTTCTTTATATTCTCCTGAAGAAATTTGATTATCCTTTGCCCAATCTAGAGCCTCACGAACAAGATCATTTGCTTCGTTTTCCTTTGATTTTGGCATGAATTCTTTTACCTTAATTTTAAGAGGGTTAGCATCTTTTAAATTAAAATTCTCAAGTTCTTCTTCATCCAGAACAATACTTGCCAATGCTGTTTTTTCATGAAGAGAATAGGGCATTCTAAATAAGTGCCTTGGAGAAACCATTATTAAATCTAAACCCATTAATTCAAATAAGTTAATTTCTACGTTTCTGGAAAAATTTTTTGGTTTATCCATTGAAGAGATATTGCATTTTCTACATTCATATATTTTCTCAGATTGCTTTATTTTGAACATTGTCCCACAATCAGGGCATTTATAGTCCTTTTTTTGTTCTTCAAATGTTTTTTTTGATTCTCCTCTATAACATTTTGGACAAGAATAATCTATTAACTCATACTCCTGAGCAAGTTCTTTACAGTTATTGCATTTAATTCCTCTTTTTATTTTTGTTTCTTTGAATTTATCTAATTCTTCTTCCGAAATTAATTTTCTCATCTCTTGTTCTGCCTTAAACCTTATATAAGAAAGGATCTTTCTTGGCAATTCTGGAAAAAGATCTTTTGTCTTTTCGCCTGCAATTTCTTTTGGAAAAGCTTTCCAAGGAAGAAGAATATGCAGACCCTTGGAACCCGAGAATTTTAAACCCCAATTTGTTATCCCGTGTTTTTTAAAAACATTAATTATTGCTCTAGCTGCTTTTTTACTAAATTCTATGTAATTGCAATCAATATCAATTAACAAATCCCATCCTTCTCTTAATTCATTCAACTGCTTTTCATTCATTCCGGTTTCAACTTTAAGGGGGTCTTTCCATATCTCTTCAGAACAATGAAAAGAAGTTGCGCCTTTCTTAACTAATTCAAATATATCTCCAGGATATTCAAATACATCTGGACGCTTTCCAAAACCCTCAAAATATCTTGGACATATTTCTCTATTCCTTGAAAATTCAAACAAAACCTTTTGTATTTCTGGGCGGGAATAATACAAGTGAGTAATTTTCCTTATTCTCTCTTCTTTAATAGAAATATCTCCTGAATCCATAATTCAATAGAGAAATGGCGTTTTAATAATTATTCTATACTAAACAATAGCAATGCTTGACAATATAAATAGACAACTTTGAATAATCCTGTTTTAAGAAATTTAATTATCTGTAACAGAATACTAATTTTATTATATTACTTATTTTTAATGAATTATGGACGATATTATTAATTATACAATCATATTGCTCTTATATATCATTTTTATTAGCAAACAAAAAATCATTTTTTTGAGGTTTTTCAAAACCCTCTATACAATGCGAGGCAATATCAATACTTGACAATAGCAATACTTAAAAAACGAAGCTATCTCCTATTCTGTATGAGAATTAAACTTGAAAACGCATCAGTCCTCTCAAAAGCTGTTGAATTAATATCTGAACTGGTAACTGAAGTAAAAATAAAGCTAAATGAATATGGATTGAGCATTACTGCAATAGACCCTGCAAATGTTGCAATGGTTGGATTGAGAATTCCAAAAAAAGCTTTTTCAGAATTTGATTCTGGGAGCGAGGTGTTAGGAGTTAATCTTGACAGCCTTAAAAGAATATTAAAAAGAAGTTCTGGGCCTCTTGTTCTTGAGAAAAAAGAAAATTTATTGCATATACAAATGGAAGATAGAATAAAAAGAAATTTTACACTCAGTCTTATAGAAATTGAAAGTGAAGATAAAGAAATGCCTAATTTGGAATTTAGTTCAAGGGTTGAATTGCAATCAGAAGATTTGATAGATTCTGTGGAAGATTGCGGAGTGGTTGCAGATGCATGTTCTTTTATAATAAAAGAAGAAAAATTTATAATAGAAGCAAAGGGACTTAATTCTACAAGAACAGAATTTTCAGGAGATGAAGCAATTATAAGTGCAGAACCTTGCAAAGCAAGATACAGCCTTGAATATCTTCAAAAATTCATAAAGGCTTCAAAACTGGCCGAAAAAACAATTTTGAATTTTGCTGACGACCATCCATTGAGGATGGATGTTAAAACAGAAAATATGGAAATTTCATTTATTCTTGCTCCTAGAGTTGAAACCGAAGATTAGTAATTTGATAATATAATTCAATAAATGCACACAAATACAAATTACTTGTCCGAGCAGATGATTGAGAAGGATATTGATTATCTGTAATAGCTATTTATTAAAGAAATATTAATTATTATATAAATTCATAATATTGTTCAAATATTAATTAATCCCTATAATATATTAACAATCCATTATTTTACTAAAATAACTTAATTTGAATGTGCATTGACTTAACTTATTTTATCAGATAATTATTTATTTTTAAACAATTAGTAAGATGAGCACAATTCTTAAAATTGGGAAATATTTTTAAACGACTATAACCTTAAATGAAAATGAGTTTAAATAGAGAATTTAAAGAAACAGAAATTAAAAAGATAAGCAAAAAAATAAAGCCTCTTCTTAAAAAAAGAGGTGTGAAAAAAGCAGGCATATTTGGAAGTTATTCTCGTGGAGAGCAAAAAGAAAACAGTGATATTGATATTTTAGTTGAAATGAAAGGGAGTTTGCTTGATGTTATAGGATTGGAAATGGAATTAAGAAAGTTGTTGAAAAAGAAAGTAGATTTATTAACTTATAATGGAATTCACCCTTCTTTAAAAAAACAAATACTTAATGAGGAGATAAGAGTAATATGAAAGATGAAAAAATATTTTTGAATCATATTCTTGAAAACATAGACAATGTGGAAGAGTTTTCAAAAGGACTTTCAAAAAAAGATTTTGATAATAATAAATTAAAACAGATGGCAATAGTGAGATGCATCGAGGTTATAGGTGAGGCAACAAAAAATCTCCCAATAGGATTTGCCAATAAATATTCTGAAATAGAATGGAATAAAATTGCAGGGATGAGGGATAAATTAATCCATCATTACTTTGGTGTAGATTTAGATAAAATATGGGAAGTTATAAAAAAGGACTTACCTATACTAAAAAGAGAGATTGAAAAAATATTAAAAGGTTTAAAATGAACTATGAGTGAAAAAAAGAGATTAAAGAAAAGGGGGCAAGTTACTATTTTTATAATAATCGCTATTCTTATTATTGCTCTTGGTGTTTTAATTTATATGTTTTATCCCAAATTAAAATCTACCATAGAAACTGAAACAAAAAATCCCTCGACATTCATACAGGAATGCATGGAAGAAACAATTCAAGATACTGTAGATATTATTTCTCTTCAGGGGGGAAGTGTTAATCCTACATTTTATTATTCTTACGAGAAAAATAATATAGAATACTTATGTTATACAAATCAATATTACCAGCCGTGTGTTGTTCAGCAACCTATGCTTATTCAGCATATCCAATCTGAAATTAAAAATGAAATTAAAGAAGAGACAATTTCATGTTTTGATTCTATGAAAATGAGTTATGAGAACAAGGGGTATGAGGTTGATATGAAATCTGGAAACACCACCGTAGAATTGCTTCCAGAAAAAGTTGTCACAAAATTTAATTATGAATTAGTTCTAACTAAAGGAGATACAGAAAAATATCAAAATTTCAATATTGTTTTGGATAATAATCTTTATGAGCTTGCAAGTATTGCAAATAGTATAATCAATTGGGAAACTCAATATGGAAAAGCGGAAGTAACAACTTATATGAATTATTATCATGATTTAAAAGTTGAAAGAAAGAAACAGATTGATGAAACAGCAATATACATCCTAACTCAGGACGATAATAAATTTCAGTTTGCGTCAAGAAGTTACGCATTCCCTCCAGGAATAAGTATTTAATATGAATAAAAAAAATTGGATTAATTTTATAATGATTTTCTTAGTTGGTATTTTATTTATAAGTTTTATTTCGGCTATATCTGTTTCAAATTGCTGTGAAAGATTAAAAAATGATGGAGCTTGGTGCCAAAACGCATTAGCTAGCGAATGTGCAACTGGAGTTAATCCTTTTACACAGACAAATTATAAGAAAGTTCCAACTTCATGTGAATCGACTTCATATTGTAAACTTGGAACATGCGTAAATTCTTTGCAAGGTACTTGTATGCCAAATACTCCTCAAATTGTTTGTAATAAAGAAGGGGGAGTTTGGAAAGGTGCAAAAATAGAAGATTTGCCTGAATGCCAATTGGGATGCTGTTTAATGGGAAACCAAGTTGCATTTGTAACACAAACAGAATGTAAAAAATTAACTTCTGAAGCTGGATTAATAATAAATTATAGAAGCGATATTAAAACGGAATTAGAATGCATTGCAAGTGCAACTTCAGATGAAATTGGTGCATGTGTATTTGAAAGAGATTATCAAAAAACTTGTTTAATGATTAGTCAAACAGAATGCAATAAAATAAAAACTACAACAAATACTGCAGAGCAAAAAACTGTTGAATTCCATAAAGGATATTTGTGCTCTGCTTCTCAACTTGAAACAAACTGCGGTCCAAGAGGAGGAACGAGTTGCATTGATGAACAAGTTTATTTTATGGATACATGCGGAAATGCTGCAAATATATATGATTCTTCAAAACTAAATGATAATAATTATTGGACATCTATACAAGAGCCTTCCTGCGATGATGAAAATGGAAATAAAAATTCACAAACATGCGGGGCTTGCGATTATTTTTCGGGAAGCATATGCAAGTCTTATGATAGAGCAATAAATGTAAAACCGACTTATGGAAATTCTCTTTGTGTTAGTTTAGATTGCACTTACAATGGACAAAAATATCTTCACGGTGAAACTTGGTGTGCAGATAATAGCAAGACAGGTTTAAAAGGAAAAAATCTCCCTGGAAGCAGATATTTCAGAATGATGTGTTATAATGGAGAAGTTAGTGTGGAGCCCTGTTCAGAATTCAAAAATGAAATTTGTATAGAAAATGAAGTAAATAGTTTTTCAGCTGCAGATTGTGTTCCTAACAGATGGCAAGATTGCATAAATCAATCTCTTAAAGAGGATTGTGAAGATGTATATGCAAGAGATTGCAAATGGATTGGAGGATATAGTTTATTGAAAGATGCTAAGGGAAATGATTTAGGAAAAGACGAAAATAATGTTTCTGGTTCGTGTGTTCCAAAATATTCTCCTGGTTTTGATTTTTGGTTAGGAGAAGGGTATGGTCCTGAATTGTGCAATATGGGTAGTTCAGTATGTGTTGTACAATATGAAATAGGAATATTAGGAAGCAGAAAAAAACTTGAACAAAAAGATTGGGATGATAGAATATCAAAATGTGTTGCTAATTGTTATTGCATTCCAGGATATAAAGATGGTGCTGCAAAAAATAAATATGAAAATAACAAACCAGATTCAGACCCAGTAAGTTATGATGCTTGGATTAATAGGATGAATAATGTTTGCACTTCATTGGGAGATTGTGGAAATAAAAATAATTATTTAGGATTTACTGGTGATGTAAAAGATGTATTTACAAGTGAATTCATAAAAAAACCTTAAAATGAAAAATAAAACTAAAATGACACACAAAAGAAAAAACAAAATAGAATACGGAAAAACAACTATAGCAATAACACAAATATTAATTTTAGTAATTGCAACAATAGCATTTTCTTGGATGATTGGTGGAGAAGTTAAAGAAGTGAGTGCGGATGTAAGTGATGAAACTCCTTGCCCTAATTTTTGCGGGGGAGAAGGTAGCAAGAGTATATATGGAGGCAAAAGAGATGTTGCATCTAATAATGTTTGTGTAATAGATGTTCTTAATTTTAAAAAATATTGTCCGGATGGTTGTGCATTCGGCGTATGTAAATTATCCAGCTCATCTGAGGAAGAAACCACTACTACCACTACAACTTTTAATTCTTGTTCTGGAATAAAGTCTTGTGGATTTGATAATAATGTATATGATAGTAAATTAGTTGCTGGAAATTGTATGGCAGATTACGATAAGCTCATAGAAAAATGTGATTATGGTTGTGATTTTGGAGGATGTAAAATGAAAGGACAGTCTGGAATCGGAAATACAGTAACTTCAATGGGTTCAACTATTCTAGGTGCAGTTGCCACAAATTATGCCACTCATTTATTGATTGGTGGAGGAAGTGCTGGAGCCGGTGGAGCTGTAGCAGGAGGAACAGTAGCTGGTGAATTTGTTCCTGGTGCTGTCACAACTATTGTTACTGGTGGAACTCCAGGCACATTGGGTGCATCTCTTTTTGGGACAACTACAACTACAACAACCGCCGGTGCTACAGCAACAGCAGCTTCTACTACCACAACTGCATGGTCTGGAGTAGGAGGAGGAACCATTGCTGGAGGAGGTAGTGTAATTGGTGCTGTCGGAGCAATAGTCGTTTGGTCAGCAGTTGCTTTTCTTGTCGGAAGATATGTTGGACCTATGCTTGGACTTAATACTCAACAATCTCAGGCATTGGGATATTCTCTTGCAGCAGGAACAGCTGCAGGATTAATTCTAACATCTGATTTACTCATGGGGATAATAGGAGCAAGTGGAGCTGGAGGCCCAATAGGAATTGTAGCAGGGGTTGTTGTTGCTTTCGTTATGTTTGCTATATTAGCTAAGAAATCATCAATGGATGTAATTCAATATACGTGTTCTCAATGGGATTCTCAAAGTGGAAGAGGATTAACTGAAGCTCAAAAAATAGAAAGATGCAAAATGTGCAATAATCAAAAAGATTTAGTTTGCACAGAATATCAATGCAAAAGTTTGGGGCAGGGATGTACTTTAATAAATGAAGAAAGTTCAGGAAAACAATTATGCATATGGAATAATACAAGAGATATAAATCCGCCTATAATGACTCCTTGGGAAGAAGCATTATTAGATGATTTCAAATATACTCCAGATAATACAGTTTCTCCTCCAGATAAAGGAGTTAAAATAAGTTACACGGGAACAGAAAAAGTTACAATGGATGGAACAACAAGATGTGCTCCTGCTTTCACACCAATTTCATTCGGTGTTAAGTTAGATGAACCAGCAAAATGTAAAATAAATCCTTTGAAACTTTCAAGTTATGGAGAAATGGCAGATGTATTTATGGGAAGAGGAATAAGAGATTATAATCAATCTTTCGTGCTTACTCTTCCAAGTAAAGAAGCAATGGAAGCAGAAAATATAACTGTGGAAAATGGTGGAAAATACGAATTATATGTAAGATGCGAAGATGCAAATGGAAATGCAAATATAGGAAATTTTGTTTTCAAATTCTGCATAAATCAAGGACCAGATACGACTTCTCCTTTAATATTAGGGTCAAGTATTCTTGATAAACAACCAATTGCTTACGGACAAAAATCAGTAGACTTAGATTTGTATGTAAGAGATCAAACATTTACAAATAAAAATGCAAGTTGTAGATGGAGCCATTTGGATAAGAGCTATTCAGCAATGGAAGAAAACATGAGTTGTACACATAGTTTGCTTAATATAAATTCTCAATTAATTTACAGTTGCTCTGCAAGTTTAACAGGACTGAAAGACAATCAAGATAATAAATTTTATTTCAGATGTGCTGATGATTTAGGAAATGCAAATAGAGAATCATATTCTTTAACTTTAATTGGAACACAACCTTTAGTTATAGAGAGTGTAGGACCTAAAGGAATAATTGAAGATTCAACAAATGTTATAAAAATAAATCTTACAGCTCAAACTGCAGCAGGACACGATGAAGGAAAAGCAATATGTTCTTTCAGCGAAACAGGAAGTTCAGGAAGTTATGTTGATTTCTTTTATGGATATGACGCAGAACCTTTCTCTCAATATAGACATTCTCAAGAATTATGGCTTGAAGAAGGAAATTATACTTACTTTATACAATGTAGAGACAAGGGCGGAAATATAGATAATAAAAATGTAAGCTTCAGCATAGAAACAGATCTTTCTTCCCCAATAGTTGTAAGAGTTTACAAAGAAGATGATTACCTTAAATTAATAACAGATGAACCTGGAAAGTGCGTTTATTTCCCTAATGGAGGATGCACATATTTATTTGATGAAGGAACATTAATGACTTCTCTTGAAGAAAAAGAATATTATGCTGAATGGAATATAAAGAATGATTTATACATAAAATGCAAAGACGAATATGGAAATATGCCGAGTCCAGATGAATGCAGCATAATAGCAAGACCTTTTGAGATTTTTGAACTTCAATGATTTTTTAATAAACTTGAGAAATATAACTAATTTGCAAATATTTTTAGAGAATATATAATTAATATAACAGTTTCAACATTGTTATTAATTTAATCTACTGTGACATATAATTATAGGATTTTACCTATATAATTAAACTAAGGTTTATTTCACAATAATGAAATCTTTATAAAATATGATTATTTATCTTCTTTATGAGAGAAATGGAAAAACTTAACGCAAAGAAGATAATAAAAGATATTGAAAATAAGAAAGATATTATTAGAAAAATTGGTGTTAAAAAGATTGGATTGTTTGGGTCATTTGTCAAAGGAAAACAGAATAAAAGAAGTGATGTGGATATATTGGTAGAGTTTGAAAAGGTTACTTTTGACAATTATTTTTTATTAAAAGAACTGCTTGAAAGACTTTTCAAGAGGAAGATTGATTTAATTATTGAAAGAGACTTAAGATATGAACTAAATTATGTAAAAAAAGGGGCAGAATATGCAAAAATATGAACTTTATTTAAATCAGATTTTGGAGAATATTGAAAAAATAGAAAGTTCCTTTAAAGGAAAAAATAAAGCGGATTTAGAAAAAGAGGGAATATTAAGAGACGCAACTTATATGAGAATCCAAGTAATTGGAGAAAATATAAATAAAATTCCCTCTAAAATAAAAAAGATATATCCAGAAGTTAAATGGGAAAGAATAAAAGATTCAAGGGATATAATAAGCCCTGCTTATGTTAGAGTTAATATAAATATAATTTGGGATTTAATAAAGATAGAACTCCCAAAATTAAAAAAAGTTACAGAATACCTGTTAAGGAAATTAAAAGAAAAATAAATTAATTTTAAGAGAAAAAATAATGAATAAAAAGAGGGCTCAAATGCAAATATCTTTTGGAATGATTTTTTCTGTTATATTAATAATACTTTTTATAGCCTTTGCAGTTTATGGAATAAGCAAATTTCTTGGAGTGAGCAGGCTTGCACAAGTTGAAAGCTTCAAGAGCGATTTTCAAGGCGATATAGATACGGTTTGGAAAGGCAGTGGAACTTCTGTACCTGTAGAATATTCTATTCCAAATAAAATAAAACAAGTTTGCTTTGTTGATGATGATTATAGGAATATGTATTTTGTTCCTTTAGATTTGGATTATAATAAGGCTCTTCTTAAGAATGTAGATATGACAAAAACAGTGGCAAGTTTAACAAGCAGTTCAACAAGTACACCAAAAAAACCTTGCATCCCAACTTCAGAGGGGAAGATTTCAATGACTATAAAAAAGGCTTACAATGAAAATTTAGTGACGATTACAAAATAAATAAAAACCATTTAATAATAAATAAACTTAGGTAAAATAATAACTTAATGTTATCAAATGATAACAAAATATTAACAATGAAATGATAAAAAATAAGAAAGGTGCTTTGGAATTTTCATTTACATGGATTTTTGCAATTATTGCTGGGATGTTTATTCTTTTTTTAGCAATATATGGAGTTACAAAATTTATGAATATGGAAAGAAATACACAAGATGCAAAAACTGCTATGGGCATAGGGGTTTTAACCAATCCTCTTGAATCGAGTTTTGAAACAACTACGAGAACTATGATAGGCCTTCCTGTTGAAACAAGAATATATACTGGTTGCAAGAATCTTAGTGGCTTTTTTGGAGAGCAAACTATAAAAGTTTCTCAAAAAACATACAATGAATGGAGCACTGAAGGAGTAAATGTTAGTTTCCCAAACAAATATATATTTTCTGAAAATCCTGCTGAAGGAAAAAACTTTTATTTATTTTCAAAACCTTTTGAACTTCCATTCAAAGTTGCTGATTTAATATATTTAACATCTACTAAAGATAAATACTGTTTTAAAAATGCTCCAAATAATATTAAAAAAGAAATTGAAAATTTGATTGGCCTCAATCCCTCTGCAAATGAAAATTTCTTTACAAAAGATTTAGATTGCCCTGAAGGAAGTATAAATATATGTTTTAGCGGGGGAAACGATTGCAATATAAGAGTAAATGTAAATTCAAATTATGTTGAGAAAGATAGTAAAAAAATGTATTATAAAGGTGATGCTTTGATGTATGCTGCAATATTTTCAAATAAAAATGATTATGAATGCCAACTTGACAGACTTATGAAAAGAACAGGACAACTTTCTGATATATATAGAGACAAGTCAACATTTGTTTTTGAAAAAACAGGATGTGATTTTGAATTGGATTCTAGATTGGTTTTATTAAAAAACAATGCAGAAAATTTAGGAAACTCTGAAAATCTTAATACAATTTATAGTCTTGCCGAGGATATTGCCAGAGAAAATGATTATGGAGTGTGCAGATTATGGTAATGAAAACAACCTCCAGGTTTTTTTCGATTTTCCACTCGACACTGAAGGGCAATTTCCAAGCACCTCGACGAAATTGCACAAAGAAAACAAGCAAGAAAGCTCAGATGAAAATCCAGCAAATGTCTTTTATGCTTATTGCTGTATTTTTATTCTTTGCGCTTGTTGGAATGATTATAATTACAGTAAAATTTTCTGGACTTAAACAAGATGCTACAGATTTGAGAGATAGAAATGCAATGCTCTTGGCAGCAAAACTTGCAAACTCTCCTGAATTTTCGTGCGGAAAAGTTTATGGCAACCAAAAAACAGATTGCATAGATGAAGATAAAGTTATGGCACTTAAAGAGAACATAGGCAAATATGAAAACATAGGAAAAAACACAAACTTCTGGGGAGTTTCAAATATAGAAATAAGAAGAATATATCCAAAATACGAAAATATTACATGCACTTCTGTAAATTATCCTCATTGTGATACTATAATACTAATAAACAAACCAATATCAGGATTTGATCATTCAAATTTTGTTGCATTATGCAGAAAAGAGAAATACAAAGACGAAGTTGTAAATAAATGCGAAATGGCAAGAGTTATAGTTTGGTATGAGGAAGCTTAATGATAAATAGAAAGAACAGAAAAGTGCAGAAAAGCTATCGCCTGCTGTCCAGAAAGTCTGGACAGGAGGAAATGGTTGGATTTGCCCTAATTATAATTCTTGTTGCAATTATATTTCTGGTATTTTTGTCTGTTTATGTTAAAAAACCTCAATCTGAAGATATTGACAACCCCGAAGCAAATAGTTTTGTTCAATCATTTTTGCAATATACAACCACATGTGAAGAAGAAAATATGAATAACCTTTCAGTTCAAAGACTCATATCCAGATGTCAAGAAAAGAAAATGTGCTCTTATGATAAGGAGCCATGCAAGATACTAAATGACACAATAAAAAATATAATAAATGAAAGCTGGAAGGTAGGTCCAACAAACTATGTAAAGGGATATTCTTTAATTATAAATGTGGGTGATAAACAATTTTTAAATGTAACAAAAGGTGTAGTGACTAATAACTACAAAACAGGACAACAAGATATTCCCAATCCAAAAGAAGAATCTACTTTGGTCTTGTTCTATGCTTACACTTAAATCTTAATGTTAATTATTATATTATCAACAACCAAAACGGGTCTATGACGGATTCTCTTTTTTGTCTTTTCTTCAGAAAGTTCTATGAAACCAAACCTCTCAAGAAGCTTTACATCGTCATTTACAGACTTAAATCCTCTCTTGAGCTTCTTAGCCAAGTCGTATATGGATATAGGTTTCTGCGTTTTTATAGTGTCCAGAATCCTTGCTTTTTCGTTGCTCAAAAGCTGCCTTAAGGCCAAAATTCCTGAAAAATTATAGCTATCTTTAGAGACATCGGGGGTTTTAAAAATGGAAAATGTTCCCTTGCTTTCTCTTATTGTTATTTCTCTTGTTTTGCTTTTTGCCATGTTTTTTTTCTTTTTCTACCATTGTAGGTTCTTCCGAACACGAAGTGTTTGTCTGAACTTCTTGTTCTTTTTAAGAACCCCATTGCCGTCTATAAAATAATCTATTTCTATATAATTTGATATATATTTTATGCTTATCTATTAATAAATAATATATATTACAATTAATTACCCTATGTTAATAAATGTTTGTTTTAGGCAATATTTTAAACATACTTAAGGGTCTTCAAATATGTATTAATATGCTAATGACACCGAAATGTTTATAAATAAAACCATAGAATTTATGCTTTAACAAAAAATTGGGGGCCTTTGGAAGGGCAAGCTTTTTAAAGCGAAATGGCTTTTGGTCTATACACCTTTCAGGGTGATCTTATAGGGAATAAGAGCTTGTGAAAACAAGGAAAACCTTAAGACATTTTGATGGATTGGTTTCCCTATAACCATGAAGTTAAAGTGAGAGAGGTTGTCATAGACAACATAATCATATAGCTGAAAGGAGGTTATAAAAATAATGAAAATTAATTTTAGAAAAATATCTGCAATCGCGGTTAGTGCATTAATGACTGGTATGACTTTAGGCGTTGCTGCTGCTGCTAATTATCCTGCTCCATTCGTGTCAGGAGGTGTAGCAAATGTAGCTGTCGTTTATGGTACTGGAACTGGAGTTTCTTCTCTTGATCAGGTTCAAGCTGGAAATATTCAGACATCATTAGGAACCTTCGTAGAAGGTGGTGCAGTAACTGTTACAGGAGGAGAAGATTTCCTTTTAGATAAAGATTCTGATCATTTCAGTTTAGGCGAAGCTTTAAACGGAGTTTATACTGATTTAGATGATGAGAATATGGATTTTTTGGCTGATGGTACTTACAACGAAGGAGATGTTGATGAAGACTACACCCAAACAATCACTTTAGGAACTAAGACTCTATCTTTGTTTACAGATACAGATTACAATAGTGATGAACCAACACTTGGTTTCAGATGGGATAATAACAATAATATATTAGATTATGATATAGAATTTGATGACGGAGTTCCATTTGAAGATTTAGAAGATACTGATTTCCCTTTAATGGGAAAGGAGTTTTATGTATTAGATGTGACTTTAACAACAAATAATACAATTACTTTATTGGATTCAGCTGAAAAAACTATTCTCACAGAAGGCGAAGAAGTTACAGTTGGAGACAAAACAGTTTCGATTGAATTTATTGACGAAGATGAAGTTAAGTTTAATGTTGATGGCGAAGTAACTGATAAGTTAGAAGACCATGAATATGAAGAGCTTGACGACGGTTCATATATTGTAGCTAACGAAGTAATGTACAATGCAAAAGAAGTTGGAATAAGTAAAGTCGAATTTTCTCTTGGACAGGGTAAAATAACTCTTAAAGATGGAGAAGATGTTGAAGTCAATGACGAAGATGTAGATGGATTAGTTGTAACATTCACAAATGATGGTGCTACTGCTTTATCTAATTTAAACTTCGCATGGAATTCAGATGATGAAACTTATTTAACTGAAGAAGATGCAATCACTATGCCTATTTTCGAAACAATAAAACTTGTTTTCGGAGGATTGACATTCCCAGATGATCCAGAGACAATATCTTTGGAAAATGGAGATACAATGACTCTTAATATGGGTAATTATGATTTGCCTTTATTCTGGTTTGATGCTTCAACTCACGTTACAGGAGCAGGATACTTAGGTGAAGAAGATTACAGATTAGTTACAGCTATAGGAAACTTGGCTGCAAATTATACAACTGGAAATCAAAACACTAGTGCTTTAAGTGGAGGTATGGATTTAATTGAAGACTACAGATTCTTAGTAACAAGCTTAGATACTGATTTGTCTGATATTGATACATTGTATTATGAAGTAACAAGTATTGATTGGGATGGAACTGATATGGTAGTTGAATTAGAGGATTTAATTGGAGACAATGATATCACTCTTGATGATTTAACTGACACATCTGACCAAGGAGACGTTACTGTTTCTATACTTCAAGCAAATGATACACGTGCTTATATCAAATTTGCTGCTGCTACTGGAACAATAAACTACAATACTGCTGTTTCGGATAAAGGACTTGAAATTACTTTACCCGCAAAGGCTGCTACTGGAACTAACAATTTCGTAACTGGTGTTGCTCTTACTTTCACTGAAGCTGATAAAGATGGTGATTTGGGACAGGGTATGCCATTCACAGCAACTGTAAAGAATACAACAAATGAGGAATTACACGTTTCAACTTATAATGTAACATTAGAAGAAGACGCGAACGATGTATATGTTGGCTATGTCATTTCAGATTTGGCTTCAAAGATAGACGCAGACCAAACTGCTGACGAGTATGACTTTGAAATCACATATTTCGGTGAAGAAGTTACTGCAGACGTACAGGTTAATGGTGGTATATCTACAACTACAACCGGTGAATCTACTTTAGGAAATGTTCTTGTAAAGGACACTGAAGTAAGTAGTGTTGCTACAAAGAATCTAATCGTTGTTGGTGGAAGCTGTATAAATTCAGCTGCTGCTGCTTTGGTTGGAGGAGCTAAATGTGGTGCTGCTTGGACAACTGCAACTGGCGTTGGTACAGGACAATTCCTTATCAAAGGCTATGCCACATCAAGTATAACTAGTAAACTTGCATTGCTTGTTGCTGGTTATGATGCTGCAGACACTGTTAAAGCTACTACATACTTGACAAACAAAGTTGTTGATACAAGTAAAGCTTACAAAGGTACAACTTCAACAGAATTAGCCGTTGTAATAGAGTAAATCGAGTACAAACTTTTATTTTTTTCTTTATTTTTTCTTTTTTTTAAGGGCTTGGCGGTAGCCTTATAAAAATTAGCCTGTCAACGGAAATAATTAATGATAAAAATCTCAAATAATATTGTTCGACTTATTACAGGTTATATCCTAAGAGTATACTTATATTCATTTTAAACAAAGGTTATAATTGCCTGAAATAAAAATTTAAATAACCTCCATTTTTATTAATATAAGAGAAACAAAATGAGAAGCATAGAATCAAAAAAAGATATAGATAAAAAGAAGAGAAAAAACCAAATAATAATAGGGGGAATTCTTATATTCATAATGATGGGTAGCACGTTTGGAATACTCGTTGATTCTTTTGGAACAAAAAATAGTATTGAGAAAGTTGAATATAATGGATATAAATTTGTGTATGAAAATGATTTTTGGACAACAACAATAGGAAATTATAAATTTATATTTAAATATAATCCAACCCAAGTTGAGAGAATTGATTCTGAATTAAGATACTTGAACAGCTATTCTAACGCCCCTCTTTATATTTCTTCAGAAGATTATGTGTCTGAAGTTGAAATATACAGAAATTTAGGAAATACAGTTGAGAGATTTCAAGGGGCGTGCTTGGAGGAAAAAGGCTGTGATAAAGATTGGCCTATAAAAGATTGCTCAAATAATTTCATAATAATAAGAAAAGCCAATGAAAGTAACATATATCAATATGAAAACTGCGTTTTTATAGAGGGAAGAGAGGAAAATTTAACTCAAGTAACTGATGAATTTTTATTCAAAATAATTGGGATAGAAAACTGATTAATTTTTCATTTAATGCTCAGAAATAAATTTATAAATGTATAAATAAAATAAGAATAATGGCAAAAGGCAAAAAAACAAAAAAAGAGAATAAAACTGAAGAAGAAGTTCACGAAATATATGAAATTGAAAAGGATGGAAAGGAAAGCATAGTTGAGACAAAAGGAACAATTAAAGAAGGAAATCCAAGAAAAGGGGAAATTGAAAAAGAAAATAAACTGTTGAGGAATATATTAATCTTCATAGGGCTTGTTCTATTGGTGCTCGCTCTTTCTTTCTTTATAACAAAATCTGCAACCCATTTCAAATATAAGGGAATAGAGTTTAATGTTATACAAGAGGGAGAATTGACTTTTTATCAAACTTCTTTTCCTGTAATAAATAAGGGAAAAGTAGCAGATTTTAACTTTTATTTGAGAAATGATCCAAGAATACTTGAAAGGAAAGTTCCTGCCCCAGAAACATTTAATTCTATAGATAACACTGTAATTAATATTACACAAGAATTTGATTGCAATGGAGACCAAGTAATTGCAATTGCTAATCTTATAAATCTTTATGGAGCAGTTGGGAAAAAAATTATGAAAGATGATAATGCGAGCTGCGATTCTTTAGGAAGGTATGCATATATTGTTATACAGCCTGGGAAGAAGACAAGCGTTGAAAAGTTTGGACCAAATTGTTATAATATAAACATAAACAACTGCGAGATTCTTGAAGGAACAGAAAGATTTATTGCGGGTATGCTTGTTAAAATGAATTATGATTTATCCAATTAACATTGTTAATATAAGGGGGAATAATTCTCTTTATTATTCAGTATTCTAAGGGGAGTTTAGTTATCGCCTAAGCCAATAACATTGTCCAACTATTAATTAACATTAGAGCTCAATAACAGGATATGATTAATAATATCGTCTATAATTCATCATAAATAATATAATAAGATTAATATTCTGTTATAGATAATTAAATTTCTTAAAAATATAGTTGTTCAAAGTTGTCTCCAATTAATAAAATTATTTAATATATCTTAATATTGATTTAACATCCGAATAAAAAGGAATTTCTTTTATATTAAACTTTTTGACTTCTATGAACCATATTATAACAACAAGAACTATGCTTCCAATGTACCATGAAAGCTTATGAATTACATCAAATTTATCTGGTTTTAATACAAATATTATTGATAATGATACTATCCTTATAACATTAATAATCAAAAATGAAACAAATGCAAAGCAAATCATCTTTATTCTTCTATAAAATTTTATATTAGGAATTGAAAGATTAAAAATAAGAAGAAGATAATATGCAGAACCTGCAATGCATGCTTTTATTAGCTCTATAGATGTAGAATAATCCCTTATAAATATCACATTTTCATGTAAAGTTGCACCAAATATCAAATTAAGAATAAAATAAACAGGATAAATTGTTAGCGGGGTAAATATAAAATATAAAATAAAGAAATTTGGCAAGGCGGCTATTACAAGAATAAAATATCTTGCAAATATAGAGCATATAATCTTTTTCGCCTTATTCATAAAGATTAAAGCAAAAATGCATTTAAATAATTTAAGCTTTAAGAAAAGTAAGATTGAAAAATTAATTTTTTCTTGACACTCTTACTGCAATAACAATTATTAAAACTATAAGTATTAAATTAAGAATTGCTATTCCCCATATATACTTATTATTCCCTGAAAAGAAGTCTTTTATTCCTGCTAATCCAAGTCCAAATGTTTTCTTTGTTATATCTACTTGAACAGGCTGACTTACAACCAATTCATTTCTAGAAAGAACTTCAATATTGAATAACTTAACTCCTAAAGCTTCTTTCTTAACATTAAAAGTTAACAAAACATCTCCTGACTTTCCTGCATCAAGAGTTAATGAACCCTTATCAATAGTTGCAGATGATGCCCATTCTGTATAACCTGCTGCATCTAATAAATAAGTATTTGTTTTATCTCCTGTATTTGTAATTGTTGCTTTAACAACCAAGGGTCTTCCAGCTTCTCCTCCAGATTCCAAAACTGCGCTTACTGTAGCTTTAGCGAGAGAACAATCTCCTGTAACATTCAATAATATAGCACTGAAAACGGACTTATCATTATTTCCATTTTCATAAACATCATCATCTTCATCATAAACTGTGAATGTAAGATAATATTTCTTTTCTTGAACATCTTTAGGCAATTGTAAATTGAAAATAAAATCAGAACTATCAAAAGAATCTATATTCCCTATATCAACATCTTGGTCAATCTTTAATTCTTTATTATAAACATTAACATAAACATTATCTTGATCTCTTGAACCAATATTCCAAACATCTGCTAATATTTGAATTTCAGAATTACATTGAACTGCTTCTGGGAGTTCTATTGAATTAAGAACAACGAAGTCTTTCTCTAATGTTAGACTATTAGTCTCAGAATCACTTGAACAAGTATCATTTCCTTCATATGCTCCGTCTTTTATTTCTCCAGTAGCTCTTACATAAAGAACATAATCTCCTTCATCTAAATCTTGCAAATCTTCATCAAGTTTATCGTTTAAACTAAATGTAATCATAACTGTCTCTTCATCATCATTATTCAAATCAAAATCTGTTTCATCATCTACTTCAATTGTCCATTCTTTTGATTGAGTGTTATATAATCCCCATTCAACTACAATGTTATCTACATCTTCATTACCATTATTTTGAATCAATAATTCAACTTCAACCTCATCAAATGCAAACCATTCATTATCATCTCCAAAACCATTTATTACTTTGACATCTTCTACAGTTGTTTTTAAACTGCCATGATTGGCATATTCGCAGAAATTTGAGTTATCAAAAGACAGAGAAGCTGTTGCGTCACTTGAATTTGAACTGTCAGCAGTAAAAGTTGCTTTATATTCACTTGGAAATTCAAAATTGAAAGCAGAAGGAACTGCATAGGTAACATTTACTAAACGAGAAGAACTATCCAATATAAAATTATTCGAAAATGTGAAAGTAACTCCATTATTTGAAGAATCTTTAATCTGACTAACAGATAAGGCAACTGTATCACTTAAACTTGTTGAAGATACATTAACTAAAAAAGAACCCCCTTCTTTTGAAAGAGCGAATGAATTTGGTGATAAAGTAACTGCACTTGCAAATCCTATTAAGAATATCAATGCAAAGACGCTTGCAAACAAAATGTTTAATCTTTTTGCTTTCATGTGTAATCATTCCAGAGTTACTATGGTTTATAAATATTTCTATTTTTAAGAATATATTTTCTCTTTTGAAAATCCCTACTAATTTTAATAAAAAAATATAAATCCCCTTGACATTTCTCCATTCAAAAAGTTTATATATTTTACAAACCTGCTTTATTAATAAAATGGTGATGAAATCTCGGGAAAATTATGCTGGAGCTTGGATGGTTCTTACAGGAGTTATTTTAGCGGTAATTATAGGGATTGGTACCACTTTTTTTATTCCTCTTGATAAAATAGTTCAGTATAGTTCTCCAATTTATGCTGTATTGGTTATTATTGGACTGGTAGTTGGAATGAAAGTAAATGTTTCTGGGAAAGATTCTCAAACATTCTTAATTTCAAGCGCAGTTTTGGTTATAGTAAGCAAATTTGGGATGGAAAGTGTTACTGGTTCACTTATAGGAATAGGAATAGGAGACCTTGTTTCTTCTGTTTTCGGAGCCCTGCTCGTGCTCTTTGTTCCCGCAACGATAATTGTAGCGCTGAAAACACTTTTCTCTATTACTAATGTTTAAGACAGACTGAACTGCTATATATAATAAGAGAAAGTTAAATTAGCTGTAATAAGTTGGGCTATACTGATAAATGGCTGTTGAAGTTAATTGATTGAGGTATATATAATAGGAGAAATTAAATTATCTGAATAAATAATAACTAATTATAAACAACTGTTAAATCCAATTATGCAATAAAACATATTACAAATAACTAACCAAACCTCTTAAAATTAGTATAGAACCCCTTGTTCTTCGTAAATCCTCAATTTCTCTATACTTAAGAAAGTAAAATCAGTAATCGTCAAACTTGTCTTTTGGTTCAGGTTTTGGCTTGTCAACCTTTTGTATCTTTGCAAAAGAAGGTGTTGCAATAACAAGGTTCTCGCCAAATCCAGCAATTGTTCCCTCAAGAGCATCTGTAGTCTTCTTTAGCTTTGATATAGCTCTTTTTAATTCAATAGGGTCTTTTTGCTTCAAAGTTTTTATATCAACGATAGTGATTGTGTAACCTTCTCTCAAAGCGTTAAGAACTTCATTAATATCCTCATATTGCTTTAGAGTGAAAAGTTTAACCATCACTTTATGATCTTTCTCTTCCTTGGTTAAATCGATTTCGATGTATTCATCTCCGTCTTTTCCACCAGAAATTGAAAAAGCTTTTTTTAATTTTTCAAACACCATAATAAATTTATAATTGAGAGATTTATAAAGATTTCGGATTTTTTTTGTATATTTTAAAGTTATACTTTCAGGGTGTCATCTCTTATCTTTTCCATATGTTCTGTAAGAGAAACCTCTTGTTTTTCAAGATTTTTTAATCTTAATTCAAATATTTTTATTTTATTTAACATTTCTTCCTTCATTTTTGACTTTTCAAATTTAACCATAATTTGCCCTATTACCTTAAAAACATCGTCTTTAGAATTTTCTAATTCTTTCAAAGCATCTTGAGTTTCAGATAATTCCATTTGAAAAGCTTGCTTTTGGAAAAGTATATTTTGCAAACCCTGTTCTAAAAATTGTATATCCTGAACATTTTTTTCTTTCATTTTAGTTTACTGAAATGCCTGAAAAATTTATTTTTTCTTTCATAAGTTACTCTTGCTCGTGACTTTGCACGAGTTATTTATTTATTTTATTTTGTCTCTACCACAAAATCACTCAGCCTTCACAATTTTTACTTTTGTTCTCGGCTTGAAAAAAATCTTGCTTCCACAAAAAGGGCATAAAAACCTTTTTTCAAGATTCTTGTCTGTAACTTTTTTCCCGCATTTAAAACACTTGTAAGTTGCCATTTTATTAAAGATAATAAGTATTCCCCGCAAATTTTTTATTGCACTTTGGACATTTCCAAATTCCATTAGATAATCTTTTCACACCAAATCTTTCACAAAGAGGACATTTCTGTCTTTTTTTCTGTTTTGATTCAACTTGAACAAGTTTATCTCTAACCTTTTTACCATATCTTGCTCCAAATCTTCCAGCAGATTTTGTTTTTTTTGATTTTGTTGTCATTTTGTTTAATAGTTATAGTGATTATAATAATAGGTTACAAAATAGGTTTTTAAATTATTCGGAAGAACTGAATATTAAAAAAATCATTTAATGAAATCAGTTGCTTTTTTCACTTTATCCGCCAAATTCTTAGTATCTTTTGCTTCTTTTAATTCTTTTCCTGCTCTGGAGGAAAAATATTCTTCAATTATATATCTATTATTCCAAAAGAGATTTTCATATACAGAGAGTTTATTGCATGGACAGCCCAGTACTGCTTGTTTTCCATTGATATCCCCCCAACTAACCATTTCTGTATCATGTTGAACATATTTATCAGGATTTTTTTTAGAATCTTTCAATAATTTTTTATATTCTTTTTCACCCAAATCTTCAATAAGAGCATCTTCATTATCTCCAAAATGGGTTCTACCACACAAGTGGCAATCAATAAGAATTGACCCAGTATGAATTATTGCTTCTTCAAATTCCTTGCTTGGTTTTTGAGAATTACCTTTTATTATCATTGAAAAAACATCAAAAACTTCTTTAAATTAATTTGTGTTATCCAAAATATAAGATTAGAAAAATGGGGATATGCGGATTTGAACCGCAGTCACGAAGTTTTCTGAGAAGATGCTGATTTTATGAGTCCGAATGGAATCATTTCCTTCAATGTCTCTTCACCCAAACCTCGGATATTAACCAGACTATACTATATCCCCAATATACAAAAAAAGGAGATAATTTCAATTTATAAAGTATTTGATTATTTTTTCTTTGCTGGCTCTTTAGCTTTTTCTACTTTTGGAGCAACTACTGCTGTTGCAGTTGCCGCAGGAGTTGCAGGAATTCCCGTCGCTGCAATTGCCGCAGGGGTTGCAGCTGCCAATTCAGCAGCTTCTTTAGCAGCTTGTTCTTGCTTTAATATTAATTCTTGTTTCTTCAAGACTTCCTTAAAATAATCACTTAAAATTTGTTTCTTCTCAGGAGAAGTTTCTGTCTTTATTTGAGAAATTTCTTTATCATATTTTCCTTCATCAATATCTTTTTCAATTTCCTTTGCAGGTTTATTTTCAACTAAAACTCCAAGACTTACACATGTTCCTACTACAACTTTTACTGCAGATTTCAAATCTTTGCACAATAAATTCTGCATCTTTGTCTTTGCAACAGAAATTATTTGTTCTATTGAAGCATTTGCAATTTTAGTTTTAATTTGCAATCCAGAGCCCTTGGTTAATCCTAATTCTTTTTTGAGCAACTCTGATACGGGTGGAGAAAATATTTTCACTTCAAACTTTTTTGTTTTCAAATCTATATTTAATTCAACAGGAACTTTTAATCCATTAAAATCTGAGGTTGCTTCATTTATTTTTTGTATAACTTGATTTATAGGAATTCCTGCAGGACCGAGCTTTTGGCTTAATGCAGGGCCGGGCTTCATTGCTCCTCCCTCTGCTAAAAGTTTAATTATCATTTTAATTAGTTGCGCAAGTCAATTTATTTTCTAAATATGATATGCAAAACATTAATCTTAATTGTTCTAAATGAAGATGATTGTATTCAAAATGGTCTTCATTAATAAGACTACTTCTATTAACATATTCTCTCATATCCTCTGCATTCTTTGTAAGCTTTCTATCAACATTGTTTAGTCTGATTTTATATATTATTTCTTTTAGTTTATTCATTTTAATAATTTCCTCTCGAATTTTCTTCTTCCTCTTCACGTCTTATAACTTTAACATTATCTATCTTAACTGTAACTGGCAATGGAACTACTGCTCCAAATAAGCTGACTACTACTTCTTCTTTTTGCTTGTCTATTCTTAAAACTTTTGCTTTTTCTCCTTTAAGAGTTGTGCCAATCATTTCAACAATATCTCCTTCCTTTATTGAAACAGTCTCTATAGTTGGTTGAACCATCCCTTGAATTTCTGCATATTCTATAGTTTTTCCTATAATTCCTTTTACATAGGGCAAATTAAAAACTGCTTCTTCTGCAGATTCTCTATCTTCTGCTTCAAGAAAAATATATCCTCTCAAACCATGAGGACGCAAAACAGAATATACATTAAGATTTTTTTTCTTTGCTCTATCCGAAATCATATCGACGGCACGTTCTTCTTTGTTCGTCGTTACTTTTATTATAAATATCATTTTATTTAATTTTATTTTCTTTTTATTTTATCTTCTTGTTCCAACTACTCCTTAATATATAAGAAGCAGATATTAATTTATAAAATTGTGCATTTATAAAAGTTTGGGCTAACCAAACTTTGGGTATAAAGTCTGAATAAGAGGTTACTTTTTACACAGACTTTTTATTATTTCCTTATTCTCCAAGGGACTATCATAGTCTTTGAAATTAATTTTAATTGTTTTAATTCTGAAATTACCTATATTTCTTTTGAAAACACTAAAATCTAAATGAGATTCAGAAGACCATCCAGTATTCCCGCTTAATCCTATAACCTGCCCTTGTTTTACTTTGTCTCCTACTTTTACAAAAGCTCCTTTGTATTTTACATGTGCATAATCAGCATAAGTCCCATCTGAATGTTTTATCCCAATTTCATTCATCCATTTATCACAGGCTATTTGTCCTTTTTTTATATTTTCTCCAGAATAATTTTTTTTGCCTTCTACTCTAACTGCTACAACAATTCCTCCTCTTGAAGCAATTATTTTTGTCCCCTCAGGTAAATAAAAATCAATTGAATATGACATATCTGCTTTATTTTTAAACCATTTTCGATGACTACCCTCTTTGTTATTAAATCCCTGCCCAATTTTTATTGGTCTCTTTTCAAATGGAATTATGTATTTTGATGTCATCTTCCTTCATACCATTCACAAGTTTTACTTTCTCTTCCTTGTATATTTATTTTTCTTAACCTTATAACCCGCTTTCTTCATTTTTTCTTTATGCTCTTGGATTATCCTGCTAAATTTCATTTTCCTTCCTTCTGATTAATTATAGCATAAAATTCTTTCTCATCTATTTCTCTTGCATTTTCCATAAAAACATAAGAGAGGGCATGTTTTTAACTATTTCTTTATATAAAAGGTAATTTTACTTTTTACACAACCCTTACTTTATACACAAAGCCGGCTAACCAAACTTTTGGATAATTAGGATGATTATAATGTTTATCAAGATAAAATATAAAATTATCTATCACAGCCGTTTATTATTAATATTATTATAAGATTAAAATTAATAGTATAACAATGTTATGATTTTACCGGATAATTATATTCTTCAAAGATTAAGATTATTAAATTCCCAATTATGCAATAGCACCTAATCAATTATTTTGCAAATATACTCATGGCCATAGAAATCAAAAATCCAAGAAGCCCGAGTATTCCAATTCCTATTGCAGAAACTTTTGCTGTGAGTTCAAATTCTTTTTTTGTTGGTTTTTTCAAAACCTGCCAAACTCTTCTGCATTTTAATAAAAATGATTTTATTTCCATTATTAGATTAAAGAGAAGGGGTTTTTAAAATTTGTCTAAGCTGCTTTATCTAGAAGTTGCACAATCTTTTCAGGAGCATCTCTAAAACGACAAGTATAATTTGTTCTTTCTGTTTTTTCTCCGGCTAATAATTTTTCAAGAGTTTCACAGATTAAATTATAATGATAAAATTCACCCCACTCATCTTTCAGAGGAGTAGACTTCCACATAACAGATGGAGTTAAATATTGCTGGGGTTTTAAAACAAAGCCGTTTAATCTTTTCCCAGAAGTTATCTCATTTAAATTCTCAAGTGATTTTTTGTAATTATTAATTATCAAACATTTTAACATTGAATCCATTCTATTCTCAAAAATCTATTATTTAAAAGGATTATTACGTTGAAGAATATTCTTGATAATCTTAATTCTCAAAAAATTCTATTCCTAATTCTTCTTCAATCTCTTTATGTTTTAAACTCTCAAGAGATTCGCTATGTCCTAAAATTTGTGAAGATTTAACTCCTGTGACAATAAGCAAAACTCTTATTGATTTATCCATATCTTCAGCTATTTGTGCTCCCCCTATCAATTTTGCATCTGGGCTCAATTTTTCTCCAACTGTAGCAATAATTGTTTTGTATTCATCAAGACTCATATTAGGACCCCCAATAACATTAACTAAAGCTCCAGTTGCGTTGGATATATCTACATCAAGGAGAGGATTGTTTATAGCTTTCTCGACAGCTTCTGTAGCTCTATTCTGGCTATCTGATTCTCCCATTCCTATTAAAGAAACTCCTCCATTCACCATTACTGCTTTAACATCTGCAAAATCAAGATTCACCAAACCTGTTTTTGTTACCAATTCTGTGATTCCTTTAACTGCATTTGTTAAAACCTCATCTGCAATCTTAAAAGCTGTTTGAAGAGGTAAATCTGGAGCAAGTTCCAAAAGTTTATCATTTGGTATTACTATTAAAGTATCAACAATAGATTCAAGTTTTTCTAAACCGTTCATTGCATTTTCTATTCTCTTTTTTCCTTCAATTGTAAAGGGCAATGTAACTATAGCTATTGTAAGAGCTCCTTGCTTTTTTGCTATTGCTGCAACAACTGGAGCAGCGCCAGTTCCTGTCCCTCCTCCCAAACCGCAAGTTATGAAAATCATATCACTTCCAGTAATTCTCTTCTTTATTTCGGATTCAGATTCTTTAGCTGCTTCTTGCCCAACCTGAGGATTACTTCCTGCACCCAATCCCTGAGTTAATTCTCTTCCAATTAATATTTTTTGATCTGCATTTGTATAAAGCAAATCTTGAGCATCTGTATTTATTGCTATTAATTCTCCTCCTTTTATTCCAATTTCTCTCATTCTGCTCAAAGAATTTCCTCCTCCTCCCCCTATTCCCATTATTTTAATTTTTGCTGATTGTTTTTTTAAGAGTTCTTCAAGTTCTTTATCTATTGCATGAATATCTTGAGATACAGAATCAAAAGAGTTCTCTTCCTCGTGTGAATTTCCCATGTTGAAAGAAAGTTATTTTGGTTTTTAAGGATTATTGTTATATTTTGGGAGATTTAAAGGATTATTTGTGGTTTATAATAATAAGATAACCTTTTATATATAATAGACTATTGAATTAAATGTCCAGTTTCAGAAGCAAAATAGGGATTTTTATATTAATTTGTTCATTTATATTTCTAATTTTTGGGTTTAATTTCAATTTAACAGGAAGCGTTATTGCAGAATATTTTAAAGAAAAATATTTTATTTTTAGAATGGCAGGCTTTGTATCTCTTTTCATTTCTATTTTAATGCTGACAGAAAGAAGAGATTTAGATGCGATTATGTTGGATGCAATTATAATCCCTATAGGAAATAAATATAAAAGAAATATTAGAAGGGCAAAGAAAGGAGCAGAGGAAGAAGCAAAATATTATGTAATTAGTGGTTACAGAGATAAAAACAGACCCATAAAAGAATCTCAAACAGCAGATATATACAGAGAATTAAGAAAATATGGAATAAAACCCTCTGAGATAAAAATTGAAAGTGAATCAAGAGATACATTGGAAAATGCAATGAATTCATTAAATAAATTAAAAGGATTAAAGAGGATTGGAATTGTTTCTTACCCTGAACATCTCAAAAGATTTAATTACATAATAAATAAAGCAAAAAAAGAGGGGTTTATTGATGAAGATATTGAAATTGTAAATATACCCACAGAAGAAACTTTTATGGAAAAAGCTTATGGGGTTGTGGGAAATATAGAAGAGAGATATAGACTGAGAAATGGAATTGAAAGAGCTCAAAAAAAGAAAAATAGTTGGGTTAGAAAAGTGGTTAAAAAGGTTTTGGAGCATTGATTAAAAAAATACTTACTTAATTTGCCTTTTCACTTTCAACTTCTTTTTTTTCTTCTTTAACAACTTCTTTCTTTTCTTCCTGCTTTTTATCTTTAACAGATTCAATTTCATTCACTTCTATATCTAAATCAAACATTTCTTTAAATTTATCCTTAAAAAGGTCAACAAAAGCCTTGAATCCTTTATCAACTTCCAAAATTAATTTTCTATCTTTTATAACAAATTTAAAATCTCTTCTAAATAAAAATTCATTTAATGAATTTATTTTTTCATTTATGTCTTCTACTTTTCTTAATATATTTATATTATAAACAACTTCTTTTCCAGATAAAGGATTGTTAAAATCAACCATTATTCTTCCTCCAGATACTGTCAAAACTTTTCCCAATCTATTATCAAATGTTAAAACTGCTCCGGGAACTGGATTTATTTTGTGCTCTATAAAAACTTTCAAAGGAATCATCTGAATAAGAGATTTATCCCTCATTCCAAATGCTTTTTCTGGCTTCAAATCTATTTCATAACTTCCAATATCTTTTCCTATAAGAAATTCTTCTGCTCCTTTAAGAAACATGTCCTGTCCAAGACCAAATATGAAAGGTTTAGCTTTCTGATTTGAATTTAATTTCTTTAACTCTTCGGGTATATTTGAATCAAAAATTTCTCCATCCTTTATTCTTCCTGTGAATTCAATTTCAATGAAATCGTTTTTTTGAAATGTCATTAAAATTCTTAAGTAAAAACGTTTATAAATGTATTTTTTTTTGGTATGCTATGGTATTAAAAATTATTGATGCAACTGAAGTAAAAGTTGGTACGAATATTATTGTTGAGGGGGTGCCTTGTGCAGTAAAGAGCATAGATGTTTCAAAAACTGGAAAACACGGACATGCAAAATGTAGAATTGAAGCTGTTGGGATAATAACTGGATTAAAAAAAGTTTTTGTGGTTCCTGGACATGAAAGACTTGAAGTCCCAATTGTGGATAAAAGAAAAGGTCAAATTCTCTCTAAGGCAGATGGAAAAGCAAGCCTTATGGATTTAGAAAATTTTGAAACTATTGAAGTTCCTTGTCCAGACCCAGAGGTCTTTGAAGAACTTCAAGAAAATGGAAATTGTGAATATTGGGATGTTGAAGGGGAAAAGATAATAAGAAGAAAGTTGTAATTATAATTCTTAGAGAAGTAATTATTTAGTAAAATCATATAATTATCAGTAACAGTTTAAGATTGTTCGGATATTAAATTCATTTATAGTTAAATTCTCTTAGGTAAATTGAAAAAATAAGTTATCATAGTAAAATCATATCATTTAATCATCACATTCTAATTAATTAGCAACTCGCTTACAAACAATTGTTTTCACATTAATTATATTATAGATAACTGCGTAGATTAAGTTATAATCCTAAAATATATCTTTAAACATACAATTATTTAAAAATTAAGTTTATAATAAGAGGTTATGGATAACAGTATTGAAAAAAAGTTCACGCCAAGATATAAGGGAACTGCACAATTTATTTCGGATTATGAAGATTTTGGAAAAGTAGAAATTGGAAATAATTTAGGTGTTCTTGCTCAAGGCAGGGGTAATGAATTTGGAGCATTCTTTGAGGGCAGAGAATTAAAACAAGAATTCCAGTTGGTTCTTTTGCAACAAAAATGTGTAATTAATGATGGTCCAATAATAAATAAAAGCAATTTAAAAGTTGTTGAATATAAACTCCCTTTAACTGGAAATATTTATCTGGATGATTTCATAAAAGGAAAGATAAAAGAATATCCTGTTAATTAAAAACCTTTAAAAACTAATTTTTCAATTATTTATAATGGCAAAAATACCAGAAGCTCAAAATAGATTGTTCAAGAATATTTTTGTATGCAAGAATTGCAAAACCAAAAAAAGATCTGACATTCAAAAGATTCTTAAGGGAAAAGTTCAGTGCAGAAAATGCGGTAAAAAAGCTTTTAGGCCTATAAAAAAGAAATAAATTTTTGAAGAATAAATAAAGGCACCACTACACTTTTAAACCTAATTTGACTTTAAGCCTTGAGGTAAAAATGAATTTTGTTGCAATTGATATAAGCTTGTTGGTAATATTTGTTATATTTATTTCCTCTTTTCTTTATATAAAGAGAAAAAATTTGAAAAAAGAGGGATTATTATTCTTGTACAAAACTACTTGGGGAATAAAATTAATAAATAAAATTGGGAAGAAATATAAAAAAACTCTTACATTTTTTAGTTATGTTTCTATAGGAATAGGATATATTCTCATGGTTTCTATGCTTTATTTGTTTGGAAAAATAATCTATATATACGTTGCTTATCCTTCTGTAGTTCGAGCTATAAAAATTCCTCCAATAACTCCTTTACTTCCATATTTGCCACAAGCATTCAAACTTGATTTCCTCCCCCCATTTTATTTTACATATTGGATAATAATTCTTGCACTTATTGCAATAACACATGAATTTATGCATGGGATTTTTATGAGAAGATATGATATAAAAATAAAATCTACCGGATTTGGGTTTTTCCCATTTTTCTTTCCTATATTCTTAGCCGCTTTTGTCGAACAGGATGAAAAAAGTATGCAAAAAAGCAGCTCTTTCAAACAGATGGCTGTTCTGGCTGGAGGGACTTTTGCAAATGTGTTGACTGCAATTTTATTTTTTGGGATAATGTGTATATTTTTTATAACTGCTTTTGCACCAGCGGGAGTGGTATTTAACACATATTCTTATTCAATAGTTGGAATGGCTGGAATAACTTCTATGAATAATATATCCTTAGAAAATGCAACTTATGCAAATATATTAAATTTATCAAAAGAGGAAGGATTAAATGAAATAGAATACAAAAATAAAACCTATCTTATAAATAAAGTTGGACTGAAAGAACAAAAAGGAGCAACGACTTATATTGCTTTATACGATGATTTGCCTGCAATAAACGCGGAAATTGATGGAGCAATAATAAAGATTAATGGAATAAGCATAAAAAATTGGAGTGCTTTTGATGAAGAAATTTTAAAATATTCTCCTAATGACAATATAACAATAACAACTAAAGAAGATGATTTAATTAAAGATTATGAAATTATGCTTGGAGAAGATCCAGATGCTTCTGGAAAAGCCGTGATTGGAATTGCATATGTTGAGCAAAAAAGCAAGGGATTTATTAGACAGATAGTTGATGGATTATCTTCATTCAAAAAGAAATATATCCATTATGAACCAAAATTTGAATTAGCAATATTCATATATGATTTATTATGGTGGGTTGTTCTCATAAGTATAAGCATTGCACTTATGAATATGCTACCTATGGGATTGTTTGATGGAGGAAGATTCTTTTATTTAACAATTTTAAGTTTGACAAAGAGTAAAAAGAAAGCCGAACTTTGGTTTAAGATATCTACGAACTTTTTATTGTCCCTTTTTGTTCTGCTTATGGTTCTATGGGGTGTGAGCTTCATAAAATAAGTTTGGAATTAAATATATTTCAATTTAAGTAATATTGTCGCCTCTTTTTTATTGGTTGTAATTAGTTGCACAAGATTTGTTTGACAGATACTTAAATATGGCTTAACAAAATTAACACTCAATTACGCTTTTAAACAATGTAATTTTATAATAATCATGCTTCCTCAAAATGTAAAAGAAATTCTTAAAAAACAGCATTATGAAATTGTTGGAAAGAATGAACATTCTGCTGTACAAATTTGCAGATGGACAAAAAAATCATTGCGTGATGAATGGGCTTGTTATAAAGAGAAATTTTATGGAATAAACTCACATTTATGCTGCCAAATGAGCCCTTCACTTTATTGCCCAAATCAGTGCATTCACTGTTGGAGAGCCATTGAATACACAACTGGAAATAAAATCCCTGGAGAGATTGATTCTCCCTCAGAAATTATAGACGGGTGCATAAAAGCTCAAAGAAAATTGCTTCAAGGTTTTAATATTGACAAAAAATCAAAAAAGATACAACTCAGTAAGGCAAATCAGAAAAAATTGAAAGAAGCACAAGAACCCATGCAATTTGCAATATCTCTTTCTGGAGAACCTACAATGTATCCTTATATTGGAGATTTAATTTCAGAGCTCAGAAAAAGAGGGAAAACCTCATTTTTAGTTACTAATGGTTTATATCCGAATAAAATTAAAGAATTATTAAAGAAGAATCAATTGCCCACCCAGTTATATGTTTCTATTAACACCCCAAATAAAGAATTGTATAATAAATTTCATAGAAGTTCGATGAAAGATGCCTGGAAGAAATTAAATGAAACTTTAGAACTTTTTCCAAAGCTAATTGGAAAAACAAGAACAGTGTTCAGAATGAATTTAGTTAAGGACTTGAATATGTTTTCTGAACAGGCAAAAGAATATGTTCAACTAATAAAAAAAGCACAAAGCGATTTTATAGAATTAAAAGGCTTCATGTCTGTGGGATTTGCGAGAGAAAGATTAGGATATGATAGAATGCCCACAAATAAAGAAATGGAGAACTTTATTGAAGTCCTATTGAAAGAATTGAAAAAGATTGGCTTAAGTGAATATAAATTGCTTGATGAACATGAATTTTCAAGAGCTTATGTTTTAGGAAAAGATAAGAAAGATTTGAAAATAAAAGAGGAAGAGATTTAAAAAGAGAAAAGTTTAAATAGTAAGAAATTCTTACCAAATTATGAATATAGAATTAACTAAATTAAGTAGCAAGGGACAAATAGTTATCCCTGGAAGTATAAGAGACAAACTTGAATTAAACGAAGGGGAAATTTTAGCTGTCTCTACAAAAGATAATATTATTATGTTAAAAAGAATAGAGAATCCCATTGAAGAAGAAGATTTAAGAACTTTTTCTGAAATAAAAGATGCTTGGAAAGAAATTTCTGAAGGAAAATTCAAAAAAATGAAATCAGAAGAATTCCTTAAAGAAATCTCTAAATGGTAGAAATAATTTATACTGAAAAATTTGAAAAAGAATTTAAAAAATCAGATAATTCTATGAAAGAAAAAGCAATTAAACAAATTAAAAAGATAATTGAAAATCCTGAAACAGGTAAACCATTAAGATATAATTTAAAGGGTGAAAGAACAGTTTATGTCTGGCCATTTAGAATTCTTTATTGTTATTCTGAAAATACAATTTCTTTTTTAAGATTTGAACATAGAAAAGAAGTTTATAAAGAATAAAAGCTACCCAAATTTAATAACAAATTTTATAACCTCCCATAAATTCTTGATATATTATGGCATGGAGTTTATATGAAAAAGGCAAATTTCTCAAACCTTTAAAATTTTCAAATGGAAAAACACAAGAAGATGTTGTGAAAGAAGTCCTTGATTCAATTAAAGAGGGACATAAAATAATATTCATTCATGGAAAGTGCGGAACTGGAAAATCGGCCGTGGCATTAAACATTGCCAAAGAACTTGGAAAGAGCTCTATAGTTGTCCCAAGCAAAGCCCTTCAGCAACAGTACAAGAGAGATTATGAAGAAAATAAATATCTTCTTAATGATAAAAATAGAAAATTAAAAATATCTGTGATAACTGGGAGAAACAATCATATATGCAAATTTCTTGAAGATAATAAGAACGCTATTCCTTCACAAAAACAAGAAGTTGATTCTAAACTTTATGATATATTTGAAGGAAGAAAAGAAAAATTAAAAGAGCTTATATCAAAAAATTTATCTGCAGACAATAAAAATATTCCTTGCAAGATTGAAATAAAAGAAAAAAACTCCCAAAGAATAAGAGAATATTTAAATCAAAATAAAAAAATAAATCCTAAAAGTTTTGGAAAGATATCTGATATAAAAAGAATGTCTATAGCACCAGTTTGTCCTTACTGGAGCCCTGTTGTTCCTGATGAATATGAAATAAAAAATATGGAATATGAAGATAAAAGAAGATACACTGGACTCCAAAAAAAGAAGTTTACTTTCTATAAGAGAAAACCGGGATGTCCCTTCTACGAGCAATTTAATTCATACATTGATTCAGATATAATTGTCTTTAACTCTTTAAAATACAAACTTGAAAGTGCACTTAACAGAAAACCATCCACTGAAATTGAGATAATAGATGAATGTGATGAATTCCTTGACAGTTTTTCAAATCAAAGGAACATAAACATAGACAGACTTCAAAACTCTCTCAATCACGCGGTGATTCATGGTGAAGAAAATTTTCAAATTATACATGAAATAAATGAAATATTAAATCATATTAAAAGAAATGGCAAAATTAACGAATTTGTAAAAAATAAAGAGATAGTTGAATTAAAAAAAACTGGATTATATGACTTATTCAAGATTTTTCTTAAAAATTCTGAATTCATGAATGAAATAGATGAAGAAAGCTATGTTTATGATGTTGAAAATACAATAAAAATGTTTGAACAATTCATGGAGGAAACATATGTTCTCTTTGAAAGAAAAGACAACAACTTAGATGCAAACATTGTTACAATAAATCTTGCAAAAAAATTTAAAGAATTGGTCAATAAGAATAAAATTATTATATTGATGTCTGGAACTCTTCATTCTAAAGAAGTTCTTAGTGAAATATTTGGAATAGAACAATTTAAGATGATAGAGGCAGAAACGCAAAATCCAGGAAAAATAAAAATATTGAAAACTGGAAATGAAATGGACTGTAAATATTCAAATTTTTCATCTGGGAAAACAGAAAGAAAAAAATATCTTGAAGTTCTTGATGAATGCATTGAAGTTGCGAAGAAGCCAATTTTAATACATGTTAATAGTTTTGGAGATCTTCCAGATGAATTTGAAAAAGATAAATTTAATTTAAAGAATATAATTACAAGAGAAAAATTAATAGAAACTCAAAAAGAAGATAAAGAAAGTGTAAACATAAAAAAATTCAAAGAAGGGGAAACAGATATTCTTTTTTCTACAAAATGTTTTAGAGGGGTAGATTTTCCCGGAGATGAATGCAGAAGCATTATATTCACAAAATTTCCAAATCCCAATGTTCAAGATGCATTTTGGAAAATACTTAACAGAACCAATCCTCAAAAATACTGGAATTTTTACAGAGATAAAGCGCGCAGGGAAATTCTTCAAAAGATTTACAGAGGATTGAGATTTAAAGAGGATGAAATTTTCCTTATGAGCCCAGATTCAAGAGTTTTGGATTTCTTTGAAGAAAAACATTAGGAAATTTTTATATAAAATAAGAAATATAATGAAATTAGATTATTTTTAATTATGTTAGTAAAATCAAAAGTTGTAATTATATGCGGGCATAAGTTAAAGTTGAACAATATTTTATTATCTTACACACTAATTATACTTTAATTCTTTTTTTCAATAGGTTCTTCAACAATAATTTTCTTCTTCAATGAAACAGTTCTCCATATTAAATAAACAAATCCCAAAAGATAAACCGCACTTAACCATATTAGAACTGCATATAAAACCTGATGGGTTTTTACGAAAGCCTCTCCAAAATAAGCTTGCACAAAAATCATAGGAATAAGTCCGAGTCCTGTTCCAAGAATAAAAGTTCTAATCTTCATATTAGTCAAACCAGATATATAACTAAATATATCTGATGAAGTGAAAGGATTTACTCTAAGAATAAACAATGCAAACCCCCCATATTTTTCAGAAAAATTATCAAATTTTTTTCTCACAGAAGGGTCAATTCTCTTCTCCACAAAATTTCTTCCTAATTTTCTGGCTATCCAGAATGCAATAATCGATCCTATTATATTTCCTATTAAAGCGAGTATGCTTCCTAAGAAAGCTCCAAATATAGCCCCTCCTACAACATATAGTGCTAATGCTGGGATTGGAGCCAACACCGTCTCCAAAATAACAAGGAAAATAAAAATTAAATAAGAAAATACTCCAAATGAACTTACAAATTGAACCATAGAATCTTCATCACTATTTGCTATGGAATATATAATCCCTTTTGAAGAGTAGGAATAATAAAATATTAAACAAAGTAAGAGAATAATTAAAAGTATAACCCAATTCTTCTTAAAAAAATTAATAAATTTTTCAGCTCTTTTCATTTTATAAATATACTTTTAGATTATATAAATATAATTAAATTTATTTATCTCTCATTTCTTCTTTCTTAAGAAGAGATATATCAATCCTATAAAAAGAACAGCGAGGTAACTTATTGCAATTCCTACAAATATCTTAAATAAAACAGTATTTTCTCCAATCGCTTTTCCAAAATACGTTTGAACAAAAATTGCAGGAGCTAAACCTAAAAGTGTCCACATTAAAAATTTCCAGAATTTAATTTTTGTTAAACCAGCAATATAACTCCATATATCTGAAGAAGTTAAAGGATTTAGTCTTAATAAAAAAATTGAAATAGACCCATACTTCTCTGAAACTTTATCAAATCTATTTATGTTTTTTTTAGGCACATGCTTTTCGACAAAACCTCTTCCATATTTTTTTGAAAGTTTAAAAGCAATTGAAGAACCAATCGTTACTCCAATCATTGTAAGAACCCATGAAACATATGGCCCAAAGAGAATCCCCCCGGTTACGTAAAATATGAATGGGTGAATTGGGGCAATAATAATACCTACAATAATCAAAAGAATATAAATCAAAAAGGAAACCTCTTTGAACGAAGAAAGGAAGGATATTAATTTCTCTTGATTAAGATTTACTAAAGAATAAAAAAATCCCTTTGTTAAGTAAGAATATAAAAAAAATCCCAAAACAGCAAAGATAATAATTGTCCAACCAACCAGCCTCTTTTTCTTCATGCTTTAATTAAACTAATTCTTTTCTTATATCTTTCTTTGTAAAAACGCCCCACCATTAGTTAATCCTAAGGATTAACTTAAAGGTGCTTTATTCAATTCTTTAGAAAAGAACAAATTTTATATAAAATTTTATTAAAATTATCCTGTTTTAAAGAGCCTATTTTGTATTTTATTAAGGATTTTTCAATAGAAAATATTTTGTCTAACCGAACATAGCTTTCAACTTTTAAATTTCCTTTACGAAAATCTTCTTTTTTTATTGAAATTTCAACTGCTTTTTCATAAGATTTTCCAGTTATTTGGCAGACTATAATATCGTCTCCTTTTGGAACTTTAATAACTAAAGAAGGTCTTCTTTTAACTTGCATCAAATTTGAAAAAGGAAATTCTAAAACAATTATATCTCCTTTTACAAGTTCTTCCATATCTCATCTTCCTCTTTGTTCAACCAAGTTTTTGATAAAGATTTCTCAGACCAAAGTGCACTTTCTGGAATTGATTTTTTTAATATAATTTCATTATCTTTTCTTATAACAATTAATCTATCTCCTTCTTTTATGTCTTCTCGCATATCTAAGGGTATAACTACTTGCCCTCTTGAACTCATTTTAGTTGTGTCGATTATCATAAATAAGATTAATCTTACTTCTATTTAAACCTTTTTATTTAATATAAAAAATAAAAATTATTCTGGGGCGGACGCCCCCGCCAAAACCCTATTAAAAATAATACAGTCGGGGGTAGTATCCACATGGGGAAAAGATTTATATATACATAATGCATACATAAAGTATGCCAGAACAAACATCAATTAGGATTAGTGCAGATTTGTTAAATGCATTAAAGAAATTTAAAGCAGATAACGACAGTTACGAAGATATTATTTGGGACTTTATAGAACCACATTTAGAATTGTCAGAACAAACAAAGAAAGATATAGAAATAGCCAAACAAGAGTATAAAAGAGGTAACTTTGTGACTCTTGAAGAAGTTAAAAAAGAATTAGGTTTTTAATGGAAATTATTTTCTCTAATAGTTCAAAAAAACAATTAAAAAATTTAGATGTAAGAATTCAACAGAAAATACTTTTTACTTTAGACAAATTCAAAAATAATCAGCCAGTGGACATAATTAAGTTAAAGAACAAAGATGAAGAATTTAGGATAAGAACTGGGAATTATAGAATACAACTTCAAAAAGTCAAAGAAGGATTTTTAGTTACAAAGGTTGGTAAAAGAGAAAATTTTTATTTAATTTTCTTCTGATTTTTACGCCCCCACCAGTCTCTCAACCTCACTCGGATTTTTTAATATTGGCTTCGCATATAACATCTCGTGAAATTGTTCGGTCAAACCTAATTAAATATTCTTTGAATTTTGTTAAGAATTCCTATGGAATTAATTTGCCCTTCCTTGGCAAATAAAACGCCCCCGCCAGGAGTCGAACCTGGGCGCCCAAAGGGCCCTGCTTGCTTGTTTATACCCAATAATAACCCATACAAACTCAAGGCAGGTGCAATACCGTTATGCGACGGAGGCTTATAGGTAAGTAAATTAATTAAGAGGTTTTAAAGTTTACTATGTTATCAAATTGAATTATCTATAACAGTCTTAATATTGTTATAAAATTCAGACGGATGATTGCTCAATATTATGTAATACAATAAACGATATGATTTTACTGAGATAATTAAATTACATATAACTTAAAAAATATTCTCTTCACCAGAATTTCCACCAAGGCTTTTTTATATCAACGGGTTTATTATTCTCATCAAAAACCTCATAATTTATTGTTGGTTTTTCCTTAAGAATTGGAGCTTCCTCTGCAAGTTCTTTGTGCGTTCTCTCAAGAGCGGAATCTATCATAGTTCTTGAATAACCCTGATTAACAAGAGCCCATTTAAGTGATTCTTCAGGATATCCTTTTCTTAAATTTTTCTTAAAATATTCTGTTAATTTACTTCTATATTCTTCGCTTTTCATATAAGAGTTAGAAAACACAAGTTTAAAAAAATTGTTATTTGGCAATTGTTATAAGTTTTTCTTTATTGTAATATTCTATAGCATCTTTCAAACGGGGTTTTGACTCTGAATATATAGTTAGTAATTTTTCACCTTTTTTTATTTTATGCCCAACATGGGAATACAAATATAATCCTGAAGATTTATCTACTGGACAACCTGCAATTCTTGCAAGAAGATTTACTTTTATATTGTTTATATCCTCAATTTTCCCATTAAATTTTGCCAATATATCTTTTCTGTATTTCCCAAGCTCAAGGTGTTTTATACTTCCTTCTTGAGCTTTTATTATTTGAAGAAATTTTTCAAAAGCCTTTCCAGAATCAAGAATCTCTTTTGCTTTTTTAAATCCGCAACCTTTTTTTGCTTTGTTAGTCATTTCAAGTATCTGTCCTGCTAAAAATAAAGATTTTTTCTCCAAATCTTTAGGCCCCTCTTCAGATGGATTCAAAACTTTTATTATATCTATTAATTCTAATAAAGGACCAATTCCATTGCCTATTGGCTCGTCACCCTTTGTTAAAATTGCTTTTAATTTTAATTTGAAATATTTTCCAATTTTTTCAAACTCTCTCTTTAATTTTAATCCTTCTCCTTTACTGACTTTTGCATTCTTCCCATAAGGAATATCTATAAGAATATATTTGCTTCCAACTGCAAGTTTTTTAGCCATTATAGAAGCTAATAATTGCGCCTTTGGATCTATTTTAAGCATTTTTTCTATTCTTATAATCTTTGAATCTGCAGGAACTAATTCCAAAGAACCTCCCCAAATCATGCAAGCCCCGGTTTTATTTACTATATTTTGTAATTCTTTTTTTGAAAACTCAATCCTCGCTATAGCCCCTATAACATCTGCTGTTCCAGCTCCACTCGTTATTGCTTTGGAAGAAGTTTTTGGAAAAGTTAATCCTGCAGCAGCACATATAGGAACAACAATCGGGGTTGTTCTATTCCCAGGGATTCCTCCAATACAATGTTTATCTACTATAAATTTCCCCTTAAAAGATATTCTTTCCCCCGATTCAAGAAAAGCTTCAATTAAATCAATTGTTTCTTTGAAGTCCATTTTATTCTCATACATCCCAGAAACAAATAAAGCTATTTCTGGGTCTGAAAGAGAATTATTTACTATGTCTTTTATTATTTCTCTAATTTCCTCTTTTGAGAGCTTTTTTTTATCGAGTTTCTTTCTTATATAAGATAAACTTACAGGAGACTTTGCAATATTAACATCAACCTTCTGCCCTTCCCTAAGACCAAAAAGTTCTTTTATCTCTGAAGATATACCTATTTCGTCTTCTTTTATAATTTTCTCGACGATGTCTACAATTGTTGAAAATTCTCCATCTCCCTTAGAATTTTTTTCTATAGAAATTCTATCATTCTTGTGAATCCCCATTACTCCTGCAGTCTTAAGATTAATCATAGACACAGGAATTCCTGCAGACCATTCTAATAAACGAACTTTTAATTCCATCTTTTTTATATATTAGAAAATTTCACTTTTATATTTATTCTTTTCCGGGAGATTGTATAACTACATCGGGCAGTTTTTTATTTCTATATGCTTCAATTACTATAAAGAGATAAGCGAGAATCAATGGACCCAAAATTATTCCCAATAATCCAAAAGAAATCATTCCTCCGACCATTCCAAATAGAATAAGAGAAGAATTCATTTTTGCTCTTCTTGATATAAATATTGGCTTGAACAGAGCTTCTATAACTGAAGCTATTAATCCAAACATAACAACTCCCAATGCACTTACAGTGTTCCCAGCTATAAGGAGATATATTGCAACTGGGACCCAGACTATTGTTGTTCCTACAATTGGAAACATTCCTGCAAACATAGCGATTATAGTGATTAAAAGCGCGTTTGGAACTCTAAATATGAAAAGACCAATTCCAACTGTAAGTCCTTGAAGCATCCCAATAACTATCTGCCCGTATAATATTGATATTGTTAAGTCCTTTGAAGATTTAAACAACCTTTTTTCAACTTCCTTTGAAAAAGGAATAAGACTTTGAATATATTCAATTAATTCTTCTTTATCCCTTAGAACGAAGAAAAAAGAAAAGAAAACAACCAAAAGATGCAAAAATAAAGTTGGAAAATTAAGAATTACATCTGATAGAGAATTCATGAGGGAATTGGTTGTCTTTGTGACAAATGTATGTATTGCTGAACCTATTTCATTTGCAAATGCTTCTGATTGAAGCATAGAAGGGAAAGCTACTTTTAATGGGGTAATAAAATCCATATTCTGTGAATTCATATAGAATTTTATAGATTGATTAATTGCTATTGGGGCAATATACCAAAGAGGAACAACTATTAACACAATTAAAAGCAAGCACATAAGAAATGCTGTGATATTTTTTTTCTTTATATATTTAAAAGCAAAATCATAAACTGGGGAAAAAATAAAAGCGAGAATCATCCCAAAAATTATGGACATAATTAATGATTTGAGTAAAAAGAAAGTTAAAACTATCAAAACAATTAATATCACTCCAGTCATAATTTTTTTGAAATAATCTTGTTCCATTTTATGTTTTTCTTCCTTTATAAAAACAAACTTGCGGAATTTATAAAGTTTTGTTAAAAAAGTTTATAAAGTAGTTTAAAGAAAGATAAATATGAATTTTATAAAAAAGGTGCAAGATAAGAATTTTGATGAATCTGTTCATATGCAATTTCAAAAATTTTCTAAGGGCGAATTCAAAAATAGAGCAATAATAAGGGCAAAATTTTCTGGAGGAAAATATACTATAAATACAAGTGCAGAATTTGCAAATGAACTTGTAAAAGATGTTGCGGGCATGCTGGGAAATAATAAAGCTAAAATTACAGGAGGGATAATATCCACAGTTAATCTCAAAGAAATGCCCGAATACAAAGACCTTCTTGCAAATACAAAAGTCAAACAATTTCAAGGAGTGAAAAACTTTCAAATTGAATTAGAATTAAATGGGAATGAAATAATAAATATGATTAATGCATTTCCAAGGGCATTTTTTGCACTGAGCTTTGATGCTGGAAATGAAACTATATTAAAGATTAAAGCAAAAGCTCCTAAGTCTGGAAAACCGGGAACAAAAGGAGAGGAAGCCCCAAAGCCAGACTTCTGTAAATTAATAACTAAGGATAAAAAACTTGCAGAGAGTTTCATATTTGAAAATCCGGAATTTAAGAATGCAAGTGTTGTCCATGATTTCTTCATAGATAAAATTGAAGTCCCAGAAGAATTGAAAACTTCAGAGGATTTTGCATTAGTAAGAGAAAAGTCAAAAAGGATTGGAAGAATTCTAAGAAAGACAGTTATTGATGAAGAGAAAACTGAAAAAGAATTAGAGTTGAGAGCTTGAAAAAGTTGGAGTTAAGAGGTCGGATGATTAATCTGAATTATATATTTCCAAATTTGAATTTTAAATCAACCCTCTCTCTCCCAAGTATATTCTTGCTTCTGTTTTGAAGTCTTTTCCCTTGAAACGATTTTGAAAGAAACTTCTGCTGGATTTTATCTGACTGTCAATAAGCATCTTTTGCTGTTTAAATAATTCTGGATTTGTCTTTAAATTTTCAGCGTAAATTTCAATATAATCCAAATCTGTCTTAGGAATTTTACTAAGTTTTATTTTATTCATTTTATATAAATTAAAACTCTCCCCTAACTGACACCCTTCTTTCATAATATCTTTATATACAAAGATTATATATAATTTCCTAATTTCATATTTAAAATTATTAAAAAGATTAAACGAAGACTTTTTAAACCTTCTTTTTCTAAAATTATTATTCCAGGGAAGGATAAAATGATAATATCCGCATTATTAACAAATATAAGAAATGGCACCACCGAAATCACCAAGAAAGGGAAGTTTACAGTTTTGGCCTCGAAAGAGAGTCAATAAATTTTTACCTAGTGTAAACTGGAAAGTCATAAATTCTGGAAAAGATATTAAAGGTTTTATAGGATATAAGGCTGGAATGTTTTCTTCAGAAGTTAAAGATTTAACTCCTAATTCTATGACAAAAGATAAAAAAATTATAATTCCTTCAACAGTAATTGAATGCCCTTCAATGAAAATATTCTCTGTAAGATTCTACAAAAATGGAAAAGTTGCAAAAGATGTCCTTGTGGAGAATATAGATAAGGAATTAAAAAAGAAAGTAAAAATACCAAAACAAGGAAAGAACAATTTTGAAAATTTAAAGGTTGAAAATTATGAAGATATTTCTATAATTGCTTATTCGCAAGCTAAAAAAACAAATGTAAAAAAAACTCCAGATATGACTGAAATAGGATTGACTGGAAGTGTTGAAGAAAAGCTAAATTTTGTTAAAGCACATTTAAACAAAGAAATCTCAATAAAAGATGTATTCTCACAGGGAGAAATAGTGGATATAAGAGGTTTAACCACTGGAAAAGGATTTTCAGGACCTGTAAAAAGATTTGGAATAACATTAAGAGCCCACAAATCTGAAAAGGGAATTAGAAAAGTTGGGAGCATTGGACCATGGCATCCTGCTCGTGTAACTTTTAGAGTTCCTATGGCTGGACAGCTCGGAATGTTCACAAGAGTTCATTATAATCAAAAAATATTATCTATTGTTAAATCGGAAGAAGTTGAAAAACAATTGAAAGGAATAAAAAATTATGGAGATATAAAAACAGATTACATAATTTTATACGGAAGTGTTCAAGGTCCTCCAAAAAGACAGATTTTAATAACTTCTCCATTGAGAGCAACCAAAGAACAAGGAAAGAAAATATTCGAATTTGTGGAGATTAAAAAATGAAAGCTAAACAAGAAATAAGATTATTGAAATCACGAGAAGAAATGAGTTTACTAGAAAAAGCTATAAAAGATTTAAAAGAATTTTGGCTTGAAAAAGCATATTATAAAGTTGAAAGCAAAATTGAAGTTACTGTTAAGAGAAAAGATGAGGGTTTTTCGTATGATGTTCAATACCACAAAGGAAACATTCCTTTTCCTTTTGAATATTCTTCAAAAATGGCGGCAACATTTCAAGAAGAAGGAGAAAAAATATTAAGTGATAGAAAAGATTTAAATGAAGTAAATTTAATGCAAGAAAATGCAGTCTATATATTCAAACCATATATGCATATTAAAAATATAATAAATAAACTAAGATGAAAGCAAAAATATTTGATGCTAGCGGAAAAGAAAAGGGAATCATAGAATTGCCAAAATATTTTGAATCGGATATAAGAGAAGATATTGTTGCAAAAGTTCTTGAAACAAAAAAAAGACAGCAACCTTATTCTCCTTCTCCTGTTGCAGGAAAACAGCATTCTGCAAAAGGTTTGATTGTTCATGCAAGGCATGTTTGGAGAAGCGGTTATGGAAGAGGACAATCAAGAGTCCCAAGAAAAATATTCTCGAGAAAAGGTTCTCAATTCAACTGGCAGGCTGCTGAAGTTCCTAATGCAAGAGGAGGAATGAGAGCTCATCCTCCAAAAATAACTCAATTCTTAAATGAACTAAAAATAAACAAAAAGGAATTAAAAATTGCATTTGCTTCTGCTATCGCTGCTACAGCTTCAGAAAAATACATTCTTAAAAAATATTCAAGCATAGAAAAACTTGATAAAAAAGCTCCTTTTGTTGTTTCTTCTGAAATTACAAAATTAAAAACAAAACAAATTCTTGATGAATTAAAATCAATTCTTGGAAATTTATATGAAGTTGCAATTAAGGAAAAATCAATAAGAGCGGGAAGAGGAAAAATGAGAGGAAGAAAATACAAATCAACTGCTGGAATGATATTAGTTTTAGGAAATGATGAGAACTTAAAAACAAAATTATTCGAAGTTAAAAATGCAAAAGAATTGGGTGTTATGGATTTGGCTAAGGGTGGATTGGGAAGATTAACTGTTTATACTGAAAAAGCAATTAAAAATTTGGGGGAAAAAGAAAAATGAATCTCAAACCAATAGCAACTGAAAAGGCAATTATGAAAATTGAAACTGAAAACATATTAACATTTTCAGTAGACCAAAAAGATACAAAACAAGAAATAAAAAAGGAAATTGAAGATTTATTCAAGGTTAAAGTTGAAAAAATAAGGACACAAATAAGAAACAATCAAAAAATTGTTTATATTAAATTAAATAAAAAATATCTTGCAATTGACCTTGCAACTAAATTGGGATTGATGTAAAATGGGAAAAAATATACAAATAAAAGGAATTGATATACTCTCACTTGACAAAAAAGATAAATTTAAACTAGAAGGATTTGAGTTATCTCCAATAATAAAAGACATCTCTTTAAAAGATAAAGTCAATGTTATCTGGGATGCTGGAACAAGTGAATGGCTTTGTTTTAAAAAATCTACTAAAGGATTAGAATTAATATCAATAAGTTATATTCCTGGGATGATATGTAGTTTAAATATTGTTGAAAGAAATTCTGCAATCAATGTACAATATAATCTGTATGATAGAGGTATTGATGGAGATAATTATTATTCCAGAATGCACTTATTAACTGGTGGAAGATCTACAATTATACAATACTTAAAAAGGGAGTTAAGAGGATAAAAACAAAATGGGAAAAAGAATAATTCAACAAGCACGAGGGCATGGAAGTCCAACATATAGAGTAAAACCTACTTCTTTCGTGTATAGAATTCAATATCCAAAATTCCTTGAAGGAGAAGGAACTGTTGTAAAACTTTTGAATTCATCTGCACATTCAGCACCTTTGGCTAAAATTCTTCATAGTAAAGGGGCATTTTATATACCTGCTTTCAAAGGAATGATAGAAGGGCAAAAAATTTCATTTATTGACGGGCTTCAAGCAGGAAATATACTTCCTTTAGGAAAAATACCAATTAAAACTGAAATTTATTGCATTGAATCTCGCCCAGGAGATGGAGGAAAATTCATAAAGGCTGGAGGAAGCAGTGCAATAGTAACAAGAGTAATCGGAGACAAAACAGCTGTAATGCTTCCTTCTAAAAAGGAAAAAATTTTCAACTCAAATTGCAAAGCCGTGATTGGACAAATTGCAGGACACGGGAGATTAGAAAAACCAATAATAAAAGCAGGAAAACAACATTATATTAAAAAGATAAAGAATAAGATGTGGCCTAGAACAAGCGCAGTTAAAGTTAATGCTATCGACCATCCTTTCGGTTCAGGAAGAGGAAAAAATATAAAGAGCAAGATTGCAAAGAGAAATGCTCCTGCTGGAAAGAGAGTAGGTTTGATAAGACCAAGAAGGACAGGTAAAAAAAGATAAAATGACAGAAAATAATTTAGTATCATTAACAAAATATGAAGAAAACAAAGATAATGTTAATCCTACTGAGGAACATATTTTATGTATGCCTCATTATGAACCATTAAAAGGAAAATATTCAAATTTTAAATTAAACACAAGAGTAAGTTCAATACCAAATGTATGGTGTGAAATTTGTACACCACCAGAATATTAAAATGGAAATACAAAAAAAACAATTTATGTACAGGGGAAAATCCCTTGAAGAACTAAAAACTTTAGATGTTAGAGAATTTGCAAAATATTTGCCATCAAGACAAAAAAGAAGTGTTCTTAGAAATTTCCAAATTATTGAAGATTTTGTTAAAAGGTCTAAAGAAAAACTTGAAAAAAACAAAAAAATTAAAACACATCAAAGAGAAATTATAATTGTCCCTCAAATGGTTGGAATGAATATTCAAGTCTATAATGGAAGAAATTTTAATCCTATACTTATAGAAACTGAAATGCTCGGGCATAGACTTGGAGAAATGTCTCCTACAAGACAAAAAGTTGCACATAGTAAAGCAGGAATAGGAGCAACAAAAGGAAGTAAACATAAAGCTAAATAAAAATGAAAGCAAATATAAAATTTTCATTCATCCAAAACCGACAGGGGGGTTGTTTTAGATGACAGAAAAAAACTATAATCCAAATCAAAAAACAATGAAGGCTTTAAAAAAACAGCCAAAACAAGCGATGCCTAAAATAGTTGAAAACAAATCGATAAAGGAAGATTTAGTTAGTGAAAATAAAATAGAAGAACAAAGAAGTTCAGGCGAATTCAAGAAAAATTCGGAAGAACAGGAAGTTCAGGCGAATGTAATACATTCGGAGGAAAAAAATATAACTGAAACTCCTATGAAGGAAGATATACAAAAAATTGATGACAAAAAGACAGAAGAAAAAACTGCAGAAACACCAAAATCTGAGAAAAACAAAAAAGAAAAATCAGAAATTAAAAAACCTGCCAAGAAAATAAAAAAGGAAGAAGTATATGTTAATGCTAAGAGCGTTCCGGTCTCAACAAAATATGCTATGAGCATTTGTAAATTTATAAAAGGAAAAAGAATTGGTGATGCTATAAGAGATTTAGAACAAGTTATATTATTAAAAAAATCTGTTCCTATGAAAGGAGAATATTCACATAGAAAAGGAAAAGGAATGAGTGGGGGAAGTTTTCCTCAAAGAGCTTCTAAACAATTCGTTGTTTTATTAAAGAGCCTCGCTGGAAATGCAAATAATCACGAAATTAGCGAACCAATTATAGTTGAAGCAAGTGCAAATTGGGCTCCAGCTCCAAAAGGAAAATTCGGAAGAATCAGAAGAAAAAGAACACATGTAACACTAAAAGCAATAGAGATGAAAATTAAAGAAACTAAAAAGATAGAGGAGAAAAAGTAAATTATGGAAGAAAAACAAACTGTAAAATTCAAGAAGGAAGAATTTGCTATAAAGGAATCTGTTAAAAGAATGCTTGGAAAAGGAAAATTAAGCAAAGTAAGAATAGAATATACTCCCGTAGGAGAAAAAGTAATAATATCAACAAACAAACCAGGATTAATAATTGGTAGAGGTGGAGAAAAATTAAATGAAATATCGGAATATTTAATAAAAAATTTCAAGTTTGAAAATCTTCATATTGATGTTGAAGAAATAATGGAACCAGAATTTGACTCTCAAATAATAGCGGATGAAATAGCACTTGGATTAGAAAGATTTGGACCATTAAAATTCAAAGTAATAGCTTATAGAAATCTTGAAAAAGTTATGAGGGCCGGAGCACTTGGTTGTGAAATAAGATTGAATGGCAAATTGCCAAGCGCAAGGGCAAAATCATGGAGATTTGCTCAAGGATATCTTAAAAAAACAGGGGATACTGCAAAGGTTGTAGATAGAGCACAAGCAAGAGCGGAAACAAAACCCGGAACAGTTGGAATAAAAGTAAGCATTCTCTCTCCACATGCAATATTAAAAGATAAAATAACAATAAATGAAGCATTAATAAATAAATTAAAATCAAATATGAAAGAATTTGAAAATAAACCAATAAAAAAAATAAAGAAAAATAGAAAATAAAAAATGAAATACAAAGAAATAACAAAAATGAATAAAGAAGACAGAGATAAAAAGTTTAAAGATTTAAAGATAGAACTTATAAAGTCTAGAGCTAAAACTTCAAAGACTGGAAATGCAAGTACAAAGCAAATAAAAAAAACAATAGCGAAAATGTTAACATTCAATACCTTTAAAGGAGGCATTGAAAAAAAATAAAATATGGAAATTGATCCAAAAACAGGATTGCCCTTACAGGCAATAGAATGGGAAAATCTCACGAGGGGTTCGCAGAGAATAAGTGTGACAACAGATAAGAAACGATACGGAAAAATTGTCACAGTTGTCAGCGGATTCGATAAGGATGTCGATGTAAAGAAAATCGCAAAAGCCCTGAAAAATGAGCTCGCTTGCGGTGGAACTGACAAAAACGACATAATAGAGCTTCAGGGAGACCATATGAAGAAGATAAAACCTCTTCTCATAAAAATGGGCTTCGAGAACAACTCCATAGGAGATTGAACCAGGGAAAGAAAAATGGAAAGCTGAAATCAGGAAGATTTCGCAAAACCATATTTGCAAAAAACAAAAATGGAAAAAAAACAAAGAACAAAAGCAGAGGCTAAAAAAAATGAATCTCCCAAAAAGATTCAAGAAAACAAAACATTAGCGAATGCTGAAAACGAAACAAAAATTGGTACGAGGGGGAGAACCTTTGAAGGAATAATCACTAAGAAATTTCCTAAAAGAATAGTTATGGAATTTGAAAGAATGATATATGTGAGAAAATATGAAAGATATGCAAAATTAAAAACAAAAATACATGCCAGACTTCCCGATTTTATGGAAAAAGAAATTAACATAGGAGATCTTGTAAAAGTTCATGAATGCAGGCCTCTTAGTAAAATAATTCACTTTGTTGTTGTTCAAAAATTAAAAGATGCTGCGGAGGCTGGAAAATGAAGGCTATAAGTGCACGAGGAACAGAAGGATTAAATTTAGGTGCAAATATGATTGCAGCAGATAATAGCGGGGCTAAAATTGTAAAAATAGTATCTGTTAAAAAATCAAAAGCTAAAAAAGGAAAACAGACTGCGGCAAAAATTGCAGATTGGGTAAAAGTATCTGTAAGAAAAGGCATTCCAGATATGAAAGGAAAGGTTTTCGATGCTGTAGTTATAAGACAGAAAAAACCTTACAGAAGATTAAATGGAGAAAGAATTGCATTCGAGGATAATGCTGTTGCAATAATGAAAGATGAAAAAGGAAATCCTAAAGGAACTCAAATTAAAGGACCAATACCAAGGGAGGTTCAGGAGAGATGGGCACAAGTAGCCAAAATCGCCTCAATAGTTTATTAAAATGAAAAAGAAATTTTCAACACACTGGAAAGGCAGTAAACAGCCTCGAAAACAAAGAAAATATTTAGCAAATGCCCCTTTACATTTAAGGAAAAAATTTGTAAGCATAAACTTATCTAAGGAGCTAAGAAAAAAAGAGGGCAAAAGAAATCTTCCTGCAAAGAAGGGAGACAAAGTTAAAATATTCTCTGGAAAATTCAAAGGAAAAACTGGTAAAATTCTTGAAGTTAATCTTAAAAAATCCAAAATTATAGTTGAAAATATTCAAGCAAAAAAACAAGATGGTTCAAAGGCAAATATAAAATTACAGCCCTCAAATCTTCAGATTATTGAATTAGCTGAAAGAAGGGTAAAGAAAAAAACAGAAACAACTGAAAAACCAAAAGAAGTAATAATGGTAAAAAAAGAAAGTACAAAAGAAGAACATAAAACTAAAAACAAAGAACAGGAGAATAAAAAATGAGCCATTTGAAAAGACACGCCATTCCTAAAAGCTGGCCAATACAAAGAAAAGGAACTGCTTTTGTAGTTAAACCAAATAGAAGTTTCTCAGATTCTCTTCCAATGCTAATAGTTCTTAGAGATTTGCTTAAAGTTGCACAAAATAGAAAAGAAGCAAAAAAGATGATTCATATGAAAAATATATTGCTTAATGGAAAAGAAGTTAGAGATGAAAAGGAAGGGGTTCTATTATTTGACACAATCACTCTTACACCTTCAAAAAGTAATTATAGATTAATTGTCCTCAAAAACGAAAAATTCAATGTTGAAGAGATAAAAGAAAGTGAAGCAAACATGAAAATTGCAAAAATTATTGGTAAAAAAATATTGAAAGGAAAAAAAGTTCAACTAAATTTAAGTGATGGAAGAAATTTTCTTTCAAATATCAAATGTAAATTGGACGATTCAGTTTTAATAAATTTAAAAAGCAAAAAAATAGAAAAATGCCTTCCATTAATAGAAAATTCTGAAGCAATTGTATTTGCAGGAAAACATTCTGGAGAAAAAGGAAAAATAGAAAAAGTAAATGGAGAAAGAAAAACTGCAGATATAAATAATGGAAAAGAAAAAATAAATGTCTTAATTAAACAGATTATGGTAACAAACTAAAATGGAAAAGAAAGTTGAAAAGAAAATGAAGAACGAATCAGAAAACGTTATGAGAAAAATAAGAATTGACAAAATGGTCTTGAGTGTAGGTGGGACTGCCGACGTTCTTGATAAAGGTTTCAGGCTTCTAAAATTCATTACTGGAAAAAAACCCGCTAAGATAAAATCTAAAAAAAGAATACCTACATGGGGAGTGAGACCCGGATTGGAAGTTGGAGCAGTAGTAACTTTAAGAAAAAATTATATGGACCTCTTAAAAAAGATGCTTATTAGTTTTGATAATACTTTAAAGAAAAAGCAAATGAGCGAAAACAATTTCTCATTTGGAATAAAAGAGTATATTGAAATTCCAGGAATAGAATATCAAAGAGATATAGGAATAATGGGATTTGATGTTACAATAGTTTTCAAAAGAAGCGGAAGAAGAGTTGCACTCAGAAAAATGAAAACGGGAAAAATATCTAAAAAGCAAATAATCACAAAAGAAGAAATAATTAAATTTATGGAAGACAATTTCCAGACGAAATTTATATAAAATGCCCTTAGAAAAAATCAAAGAGATAAAAGATATGGAAGAATTTAACAATCTAAGTGCTGGACAGAAATTCTTAATGAATATTGTAGACAAAGAAAATCCATTGGTTTACATTGGGCAAAAGACAGAATATGATGGGGGAGAGAGATTAATTGGTCAAATTGGGATATCACAACATTTAATTGGAAATAAAAAAATATTCGAAGAAGTAAATATATATCTTCCAAACTTTGTTTTTACTAAACTTATAAAGAAAGGCGATTCATTATACAATTTATATAACAGATTTTTTAATGGAGGTGCTTTTAATTAAAATGACAGCTTCAGATTGGAAAAAAATATTGAAGCAGCTTGATGCTAAACCTGTGATAAAGCAGAAGTATATAAAGCACAATGAGCCAAAAAAGAGAAAGACCGGAATTGCCGTAAAGAAATGTGAAAGATGCGGAAGATTTGGAGCACATATAAAATCATATGGATTAAATTTATGCCGACACTGCTTTAGAGATATAGCAGTAGAAATCGGTTTTCAAAAATACAGTTAAAATGTCACACGATATAGTTGCAGATGCACTAAACATGATAAAGAATGCTAAAATGGCAGGAAAGGAAAACATAAAAATTAAAATAATTTCAAATGTACTTATAGAAATTCTTAAGATAATGAAACAGGAAAAGGCAATAAAGAAATATAAAATAGATGCCAAAGAAAAATCAATTACTCTTACTATAGGAGAACTTTCTGATTGTAGATCTATAAAACCAAGATTCAGTTGTGATAAAACTCAAATAGAAAAATACAGAAGAAGATATTTGCCATCTAGAAATATGGGAACTTTAATAATATCCACGAACAAGGGATTAATGACTCACAAGGAAGCTCAAGAAGAAAATATAGGGGGATGCGTTATGGCATATTTCTATTAAAATGAAAAAAGCATTTTCCCAAGATATTATTGTCCCAGAAGGAGTAATAATTAGAAAAGAAGGAAAAACAGTTTTTGTAAAAGGAAACCAAGGAGAAATATCAAAAGAATTTAATTTTGGAAAATTAAAATTTGAAAAGAAAGATGAAAAGATAATATTGAGTCATCCGGCTTCCACAAGAAAAGAAAAGAGAATGATAAATACAATAACAGCACACCTAAAAAATATGATTCTTGGTGTTCAGAATAAATTTGAATATAAATTAAAAATATGTTCGAGCCATTTTCCAATAAACGTTGAAGTAAAGGGAAATAATGTTCTAATAAAGAACTTTTTGGGAGAAAAAACTCCAAGAAAATGTGAAATGCCTAAAGGAGCAGAAATTGAAGTCAATAAGGATATAATAACTGTAAGATCTTCTAACAAAGAAATTGCCGGGCAGACAGCAGCAAATTTTGAAGCAGTAACAAAAGTTAGAAATAGAGATAGAAGGGTATTTCAGGATGGAATTTTCATAACAAATAAAATAGGGAAGGAAATGTAAATGCCAAAATTTTTGAGACACACAGCACATAAATATTCCAAACTTGGATTAAGAAGAAAGAAAAAGAAAGTTTGGAGAAGGCCTACTGGAAGAGATAATAAGATGAGGGAGCAGAGAAGAGGACATCCTGCAATAGTAAGCATAGGATATTCTACAAATAAGAAAACAAGAGGAAATATAATGGAGAAAACTCCGGTCATGGTTAGAAATGTTCAAGACTTACAAAAAGTTCAGAAAAATCAAATTGTTATGCTTAGCAATGTTGGAAAAAAGAAAAGAATAGAGATAGCAAAAAAAGCTAAAGAATTAAAAATTGAAGTTTACAATTTAAATTCTGAAAAATTCTTAAAATTAAATGATAAGAAAACTGAAGTGAAAAAGGTGGAGGATAAAAAATGAATTTAAGATCAAAAAAACAGCTTGCTGCAAAGACTTTTGGAGTTGGAAAAGGAAGAATTGCATTTGTTAATGAAAGAATAGAAGAAATTAAAGAAGCAATAACAAAACAAGATATGAGAAACCTAAAGAAAGATGGAGCAATAATAATAAAGGAAATTAAAGGAAGAGGAAAAAATATAAAGAAAAATAGAAAAAAAGGTGTTGGAAATGTAAGACAGAATGTAAATACAAGAAAAAGAGATTATGTTATATTAACAAGAAAATTAAGAAAAGTTGTTGCGGATAAAGAGAGAAAAGGAGAAATAAACAGAGAAGAAATGAAAGAGATAAGGAAAAAAATAAGAAATAAAATATTCAAGAGCAAGTCTCACTTGAAAGAATATATGGGAGAAATTAAAAAATGAGAACACAAAAAAGAAGAAGAAAAGAGAACAAAACAGATTATGTTAAAAGATTAAAATTATTAAAAGGTGAAAAGCCAAGAATAGTTTTTAGAAAAACAAACAGATATATAATAAGCGAATATACTTTAAGCAAAGAGGCACAAGATAAAGTTGTTTTTGGGTTTGACTCAAGAAAGCTAAATGAATACGGGTGGCCAAAAGATGCAAAAGGAAGTTTAAAATCAACAACTGCTTCATATCTAACTGGATATTTAATTGGGAAAAGAATAATAAAACAAAAGCTTGAAACCCCAATACTTGATGCAGGAATGAATAGAGTTTTACACAAGAATAAAATTTATGCTTTTATAAAGGGAATGATTGACGCTGGAATAAAAATAAACTGTGAAAAAGAATTTTTTCCTGAAGAATCAAGAATTAAAGGACAACACTTAAAGAATAAAATTCCATTCGATGAAATTAAATCAAAGATAGATAAATTATAAAATGGCAAAACCAAAAGAAATAATAAAACTTGCAGAACCTCTAGATAGTTTTGCGGAAGTACCTGAAGAAGTTTTAGACGTTGCTGATTTGAAAGAGCTTAAAGAGATAGAAAAAAAGCCAGAAGTAAAAAGAGGATGGGATAGAAATAAACCTTCAGAAGTTTGGGAACCAAAAACAAAACTTGGAGAGGAAGTTAAAAGTGGAAAGATAAAAGATATAGATGAAATATTAAAAAGCGGAAGAAAAATATTAGAAGCAGAAATAACAGACCATTTGCTAAGTCTTAAATCGGATTTAATATCTATAGGACAATCTAAAGGGAAATTTGGCGGGGGAAAAAGAAGAGCTTGGAGGCAGACACAAAGAAAAACTGAAGAAGGAAATGTTCCAACTTTTTCTGCAATGGCAGTAGTTGGAGATGAAAATGGACATATAGGATATGGATATGGAAATTCTATGGAAACTCTTCCAGCTAGAGATAAATCTTTAAGAAAAGCTAAATTGAATATTATGAAAATAAAAAGGGGATGTTCTAGTTTTGATTGTGATTGCAATGAAATGCATACAATTCCTTTCAAAGTAACAGGGAAGTCTGGAAGTGTAAGGATAACTCTTATTCCCGCTCCCCAAGGAACAGGATTGGTTGTTGCAAGCGAATTAAAAAAGGTATTAAAACTTGCAGGAATTAAGGATGTCTATAGCAAAAGCTTTGGAAAAGTAAGAACAACTTTTAATTTAATAAAAGCATGTTTTAATGCTCTTGAAAAAACAAATGTTGTGGAGGAAAAAGAAGAATGAAAATAATTAACTTAGAGACAAATTTAACTTTAGATGGAATGTCTATAGTTTATTATGAATTAAAAAAGAAACAAGTAAAAAAAGGAGATTTAATACAGAAAAATAAAAGTAATATTGGAGTTGTACTAAATAAAAATGATTGTACTGTTTATATGGGTGCTTTTGACAAAAATGAAGATATACTAATTACAGAATTTAATTCAGGCACCTTTGCACAATTTTATTCAGTAAAAAATTCAGAAACATATCCTCAATATAAGAGCATAATTGATACATCCTATAAGGAGGTTGGATTAAGATGATAGTTGTTATACGTATTAAAGGAAGAGTAGGATTAAATAGAGATATAAATGAAACTCTTGACAGGCTTAGAATAAGAAAGAAATATTCATGCGTTGTTTTAAAAGGTTCTCCAGAAGAAATGGGAATGATTAAAAAAGTTGAGGATTTTATTGCTTATGGAGAAATAAGCAACGAAGCTTACAAACAACTGGTTAAACTGCGTGGAAAAAAAGGGGAGAATGGAAAATTAAAGCCATTTTTCAGACTTCATCCTCCAAGAAAAGGAATTGAATCTAAAAAACATTTTGGAGTTGGAAAAGGAGTCTTGGGAAATAATAGTGAAAAAATAAATGAATTAATATTAAGGATGTTGTAAAATGGTAGCAGGAGCATTAGCAAGAAACAGAAAAAATAGAAGAAATATAAATTATCAAAGTGAAAACAAAGTTAAAATTTTATCTGGGAATAATATTACTCTTGAAAAAATATATAGTAGGCATAAAAATGGTTGCTTGGTTTGCTTAGAGAATTTTGCAAATTCCGGAGAAAGAGTGGTAGTGGATGAAGTAGATTTTGAAAAAAATACTATAGGAATTGTATACCCTTCATTGGGAGGGAATATTTGTTGGTCTACGTATAAATTTAATGGAATTAAGCCAGATAATTATATTCTAAAACATTCATTTGGAATAATTAGTCAAGGTCATTTTAAGTATAATCAATTAAATGATAAACTTAAAAAAATAAATAAAAACTAAAATGACACTGAAAAAAACACATAAAAGAAGAAAAGTATCGAGAATGCATGGAAGAAAAATGGGAACTCATGGCTGGGGTGCAAGAAAAAAGCACAAAAAGTCGGGACATAGAGGTGGAACTGGAATGGCTGGAACAGGTAAAAGAGCCGACCAGAAAACAACACTAATTACAAAATTATATGGCCATGAATATTTTGGTAAACAGGGTATTACTTCCAGAAAAACAAAAAGAGATACAAGGCAAAGAATTAATATTCAACAAATTGAAAAGAATCTTGAAAAATATGGAAAGAAAACTTCAAAAGGATGGGAAATAAATCTTGAGAAATACAAGATTTTAGGAGAAGGAGATATAAAAGAAAAATTAATTATAAAAGCTCGTGGGGCTTCTGAATCTGCAATAAAGAAAGTGAATAAAGCAGGCGGAGAAATAATTCTTCCTAAAGAAGATATTAAAGAAGAAAAAGCTGAAGATAAAAAACAAATTCCCGTAAAAGAAAAAGTCGTGAAGAAAAAACAAAATTAAAGAGGAATAAGGAAGGTTTAAAAGTTTCTAAGATATTCTCTTTTTATGGAAGACTTTAAAAGATGGATTGAACAAGCAAAACGCGATATAAAAATAGCAGAATATAATTGTAATGGAGATTTTTTTGAGAGCAGTATTTTTTATTGCCAGCAGTCAGTTGAAAAGTCCTTGAAGGCAATACTAATTAAAAATGAAGGAAAATTACTGAAAATTCATGATTTGGTTATTCTTGGGAGAAAAACAAATTTACCAAATGAATTTTTAAAAATAATAAGTGAATTAAATAGTGCATACACTAAAGCAAGATATGGAATTTCTATTAATAAGATTCCAGCTGAGCTTTTTAGTAAAACAGAGACATTAGATTTCTTAAATTTGGCAAAGGAGATACTAAAATGGGCAGAAAATCAAATGTAAATATTATAAATGACTTCAAGTATAAACTTACTGAAAAAGTGCCTGTCGAGAAGATAATTTTATTTGGAAGCAGAGCTTTCGGAAAACCTAGAAGATGGAGTGACTTTGATTTAATAATTGTCTCAAAGTATTTTGAAGGAATGAATTTTTTAAAAAGAGCCAGCAAGATGTATGATTCTTGGGATGTTGACTATCCTGTGGATTTTATTTGCCTAACTCCTGAAGAATTTGAAAAATTAAAAAAAGGAATTACAATTGTAAGTGAAGCCTTAAAAAAAGGGATTATTATAAGTTAAATCTTAATTATATTAAGATAAAAAATCAATCTTTAAAGACATCACTTCGTTCGGTCTAAAAATCTTTGAAGAAGATTTTTAAACTAATTTTATTTAATTATGGAATGGCAGATTTAAGAAAATGCAAGATTTTCAGGAAACCCATTTGGGGAGTTTTCAAATGGATTTAAGAAAATGCAAGATTTTCAAAAATTCATTTATGGAGGAATTTAAATGGATTTAAGAAAAATATTTGGTTTTATTCCTGAAGTAAAGAAGCCAGATGAAAAGAAGCTTGCATTTAATACAAAACTTAAATGGACTCTTATTGTTCTTATCGCTTTCTTTATTCTGGCAAATGTATCTTTATATGGATTATCAAATAATGCTCTTGAAAGATTCAAATATTTGGCAATTATATTGGGAACAGATTTTGGTTCAATAATTTCTTTGGGTATTGGTCCAATAGTAATGGCTTCAATTATATTGCAATTGCTTACAGGAGCAGGAATTTTGAATATTAATACTTCTGATGTAGAAGGAAAAAAATTCTTTCAGGGAATACAAAAAATTCTTGTTTTCTTTTTTATAATATTTGAAGCATGTGTTTATGTTCTAATGAAAGGACTTGAAGCCTTGCCAGGATATGTTGGTTTGGTTATATTTCAATTAATTCTTGGGGGAATAGCCATTTATTATATGAATGAACTCTGTGAAAAATGGGGATTTGGCTCTGGAGTAAGTATATTCATAGCTGCAGGAGCTTCTTGGCATCTTTTCACAAGTGCATTCCAATTTGTAAATCAGCAAGGAAGAAATTGTCTTCTCGATTTCAAAGGAACTGCATGCTCAGGAAAAGTTTTGGTTTTGCTTCAATCAATAATAAACAAATATCCTGTTGAATTCACTTCGGCTTTGGGTGCAATATTAGCTACGGTTTTAATTTTCCTTATGGTAGTTTGGGCTCAGAGTTTGAAAGTAGAAATTCCTTTAAGTTTTGGAAGAATAAGAGGATATTCAATTAAATGGCCTTTATCATTTTTTTATGCTTCAGTTATTCCAGTTATATTAACAGCTGCACTTGTTGCAAATATACAATTGTTTGGAGGGATGCTTGAAAATTGGGCGGGACATCCTACAATTCTTGGACACTTTTCAAATGGGCAAGCAGTTTCTGGTTTTGCATTCTGGCTTGGAAACACAAATCTTCTTGAACTTATAATAAGGGGCGGATTTTTGCCAAGATATTTATTGCAAGCATTAACACATATAATCTTTTACGCAGGACTTGCTACTTTGTTCTCTGTATTTTGGGTAAAAACATCTGGAATGGGAGCAAAAGAACAAGCACAAAAAATACAAGCATCTGGTCTTCAAATTTCGGGATTTAGACAGGACGTAAGAATATTAGAAAGTGTTCTGGATAGATATATAATGCCTCTTACAGTTATGGGGGGAGCAGCCATAGGTTTCCTCGCTGCTGCAACAGATTTGCTGGGAGCACTATCTTCAGGAACTGCAATACTATTGGTTATAATGATTATGTATCAGTTTTACCAGAAGATAGCAGAACAGCATATGACAGATATGAATCCTGCTATGAGGAAATTCATGGGGACGAACTAAAAAGAAGATGACAGAAACAAATATTCTACCAAAAAATAAAGAAGGGAGGGAAGGAAGTTTTACTCCTCTAATTATATTTATGATTTTTACTTTGATATTTGCAAGCTTATGGGATAAAGTTCCTGCAATAAAAAAAGCAATTCATTTTGCTCTTGATCCGAGCGCTGGAGCTCTTCTCAATTGGAACTTAAATTTAGGTATGTTAATTGTTGTTCTCATAATTACTGTAATAACTACAATTGTTCAAAAATATGCTACAGATCAAAAAGCTCTCAAAGAACTTAGAGTTGAGCAAAAAGATATTCAAAAACAAATGAAAGAATCTAAAGATCATCCTGAAAAAGTTATGGAGCTTCAGAAAAAACAATTTGCTATGATGCCAAAACAAATGAAATTGAGCATGAGAGCCGTAATTTATACAGGTATTCCGTTTGTATTATTCTTCAGATGGTTTAATGATTATTTTATAGCTGCTGAAAGTCCAAGATTCTTGCTGGGATTAACTTGGTTCTGGTTTTATTTAATATTTGCAATGGTGTTTAGTTCTATACTTAGAAAGTGGTGGGATGTTGTATAATAAGTGAGGAATAAAATATAATTTTAGACAGAAGAAGTAATTATATCTGTAAAATCTTATAAATTATTACAATATTCAACCTTGTTAATATTACTCCCTCAATTAAAATCTACTGTTATAGATAATTAATCTTCTCCAAGGGTGAGTGGGAACGTTTTCACACATACAAAATATTAAAAACCATCTTTTTCTGAATTCAGAATGGATAATGCAGAACAAGAACAACAGGAAATTGCAATAAAATTTCAAATGTTTGAACAGCAAATAAGAATGATTCAAGAGCAATTACAAGCTGTTGAACAAGCAATTCTCGAACTTGGAAGCTTAAATCTAAGTCTTGATGAGTTAATCGGTAAGAAGGATAGTGAAATACTTGCCCCAGTAGGAAGAGGAATTTATGCAAGTGCAAAATTGCTTTCAGAAGAATTTTTAGTGGATATAGGAAATAAAAACTTTGTTAAAAAATCAATTCCAGAAACAAAAAAGATATTGCAAGAGCAAATTAAGAAATTGGAAAAAGTAAGAGAAGAATTGAATGGAGAATTAAACAAAATAAACATCGAATTAACAAATGTTTTTATGGAACACCAAAAAGCACAAGGACATCCTCATAAATGTGAACATGAAGATTGCGAGTGTGAAGATGATTGTGGTGATGAATGTGGATGTGAAGGGGAATGTGGGAAAGGAAAAAAAAAGTAGTTATCTAAATAAAATCTTGTAATAAATAATGCTCTGAATATTAATTATACTCAAAATAAGAAGTAGAATACCAACAATAGGGTTAAGTTTAGATAATTAAATTCCGATCGATCCTTTTAAAAATTACAAAGTTATTTGTTTTCTATGATTAAGGGTGGAATTGGGGGAGCCAAAACTAAAACTGGTTTGAAATTTGAAAGCAGAATAGATCTAAGAACTGCTTTTACTCAATTTAAAGAATATACTGCTGAAAACGGAGATTTATTTTATGAGGATGAATTAGTTGCTAATCTATATAAGAAGAACGATTTTTATAGTAAATTTCTACATTCTCTAAATATTGATCACACTAAAAGAATCTCTAAAAAACTCTTACCCGATGAGACAATTTTTATTATAAAAAATAAAACGATCTTTATTATTGAAATGAAATTCCAAGAAGTTGCTGGTTCTGTAGATGAAAAATTACAAACTTGCGATTTTAAAAAGAAACAATATGAGAAACTTTTATCTGGAACAGGATTTAAAGTAGAATATGTTTATGTATTAAACGATTGGTTTAAACATACTTCTTACAAAGATGTATTGGAATATATTAAATCTGTTCATTGCCATTACTTCTTTGAATTATTGCCTTTTGAATTTTTAGGGTTGCCTAATCCAAATTAATCCTTAAACTCTTCAAAAATTATTTCTGGTTCTTCATTGGATTTTGTTTTCTGATCTTTATTTAGTCTCTTTTTTATTATATCCATGTATTTTTTATTAACTTCAATCCCAATGGAATTTCTTCCATAATACTTCGCTACAGCTGAAGTGGTTCCTGATCCGACAAAAGGATCCAAAACAAGATCACCCTCATCAGTACAAGATAAAATTATCCTTTTTAATAATTCAAATGGCTTCTGTGTTGGATGATCTCCAGCCCATTTTTCATTACGTGGAGTTAAAGGGATTGACCAAACATTTCTAGTTTGCTTTCCTTTAGGATTAATCTTATCTTCTATTTCTTTAGTCCAATTATAATTAAACTTCCATTTTTGCCCATTTCCATTTTTTGAAGCCCAAATTAAATGCTCCGTACTTTCTGTAAAAAATCTGCAAGTAATATTTGGTTGAGCATTTGGTTTAAACCAAACAATACTATTATTGATCTTTATATCTGGATGAAATTCTTGAATTATAAATCCAATTTGATAAATATTATGAAAACTCCCAGAAATCCAAATACTTCCCCCGTGTTTTAGTACTCTAAAACACTCATTTAACCAATCTTTATTAAATTTAAGAAACTCATCTTTTGTAAACATATCCCATTCTTCTTGCATTGTTACATGTTTGCTATATTTCCAACTTAATCCGTTTTTTTTAGACATATTATAGGGAGGATCAGCAAAGACTAAATCAACTGATTCATCTGGAATTGACTTCAATACCTTTAAAGCATTGCCTAAAATTATCTTATGTGTGGTTTTTACCATCTTAACAGATATAAAACAGATTTGCTTTAAAGATCTTTTGGTTCATTATTAAGGAGAAAATAACTTCTCTTCATTTTTTGAAAATTTCACCATTTTTTAATTTCTTTTAAAAAATCTTCTCTACTCATTTGAATAAACTCCCCCTATCATGTCTTTGGTATGCTTCTTCTGTTCTTCTCGCAAATTCTAAATCTTCTTTCTTTTTCGTTTTCATTTCATCTTCCTTACAAATTCATCATATCTCATAATTCCCAATTCGGTTATAATCCCAGTTATATACTTTTTATTAACAAATTCGAAAGAAGGATTTTTTATTTTTACATTCTTTGGTGCTTTATCCCAAACCTCATTTATGCTTCTTTGTTCTAATGGAATTTTATTCTTTGTAAATTTCCACGAATCAGCAATAACATAAAAAGGAATTTTATTTTTGCTGGCTATTTCTGCAAACATTTCACTTCCTATTTTATTTACTATTCCTTCTTTCAATAATGCATCTGCACCTATAAAAACTTTAGTTGAATATATTTTATCTTTCTTATTCTCTCTTTCAAGAGCAACGGCTCCAGCAGAATCAATAAACATTGTAACCTTTATCCCCGCTTTTCTCAATTCATTCGCTGTTTTTCTTCCCTGATATAATGGGCGAGTTTCTGTATTATAAACTTCAAATTTTTTATTATTCTTTTTGGAATAAATTAGAGAATTAACAACATTTGTAGAATGGCAATGGGTAAATATCTTTTCTTTATTTTTAATTAATTTAAAAACAAATTTATTTATGCCTTCTTGTGCTTCATCAAAATGTTTAAGGATTTTATTGTATGAAATTTGCTTTTCTGCCAAATCAAGAACTTTATGCATCATAGGTTCTGTAGGACGAGAATCAAGAAGTTTCTGTTTTGAATATTTTGTAGGAATAAGTGTGTAAGCTTTTAATGCGGCTTTTGCAACATTTCTTGCTCCCTGAATTTTAATTAGTTTTATATCTCTAATAATTTTATTAAATTCTTCCTCTTTTTTATTCATATATAAATTAAGAAAGAGCATTATAAAAATGTTAAGTATTTGGCTTATTGAAAGTTAAATTAATTAAATAATATAATTATATTGGTAAAATCCTGCTGGGCAAGTATATTCTTAGAATAAATTAATAATAATCTAACTGTGACGGATAATTATAAAATTCATATTTCCGAAGCAATATTTAAAAGCGATATTGAATTTGTATAAATATGTTAGAATCGCTTATTAATCCCAAAAGAGGGGAGAAAGGTCCGTGGAAAATGTTTTTTATTGGTTTGATTTATGCTTCCCTTTCACTTCTGCTTGTGCACTGGTTTTTTTCAAATGATCCTAATTTATCAAAGGCTTCTGGAATGCTCGTTGTTCTCTTTTGCATAATGTTTAGTTTTCCATTTATGTACTTTATAATAAAAAAAGAAGAAAGAGATGATGAAGAAGTGGAAGGAGTTTTCAGAGTTTGGCAGGCACACAAGGATGCGATTTATGCTTTTATGTGGCTGTTCCTTGGATTTGTAATCGCTTTTTCTTTTTGGAATATTATATTGCAAGATTCAAATCTTCTTAATTTTCAAGTTCAAACTTATTGCCAGATAAATAGCCCAGGGGATGTCAACTCTTGTATTTTGAAATATTCTTCTGGAGATTTTGGAGTTACAGGGGCTTCAACAAATGGATTGAGATTTTTATCAATATTAGAAAACAATGTTTATGTAATGATTTTCACTATATTATTTTCTTTGATATTCGGTGCAGGAGCACTTTTTATACTTGTTTGGAACGCAAGTGTTATTGCCGCGGCAATAGGCATTTTCACAAAATACAGGGTGAGTGAAATTCCACTGGGAATTGCAAGATATATAATACATGGGTTTCCAGAGATAACAGCTTATTTCATAACAGCACTTGCTGGAGGAATACTTGGAATTGGATTAATAAGACATGGTATAAAAGATGAAAAATTCTTGAAAATAGTTGAAAATGTTATAATATTAATATTCTTAGCATTAATAATCTTGATAGTGGCTGCACTTCTTGAAGTTTATATTACCCCCATTATATTCAGGTAAAATTTAAAAGCAAAAGATTTCTATATTCTCTATGGAACCATTAATATTAATTACTATTTTCGCAAGCTTTTTTTGCACTTATTTAATTATGCCTTTTTGGATAAGAAAAGCCAAACAAATAGGGTTGGTATGGGAAGATATGAACAAACCAAAAAGTGAAAAAAATGTTGCTGGTTCTGGAGGAATAATTGTTGTTATTGGTTCTATAATTGGAATTTTCCTATATATTGCTATACAAACTTTTTATTTTAAGTCTACAGATGGAATTTCAATTAGTATATTTGCTATGTTAAGCACATTGTTACTTGTTGCTGGAATAGGGCTTATAGATGATTTATTTGGATGGAAAAAAGGGGGACTTTCAAAACGTTCAAGAATAGTTCTCATACTTTTCTCAGCTGTACCTTTAATGGTTATAAATGCTGGAGAATCTACTATGATGGGTATTAATTTTGGCATTTGGTATCCTCTTTTAGTTATTCCTCTTGGAATTTTGGGGGCAACTACTACTTTTAATTTTTTAGCAGGATTTAATGGATTGGAAGCGGGTCAAGGAATAATTTTACTTTCAGCACTTTCAATAGTTATGTATATGACGGGAAATAGTTGGTTAAGCGTTGTGGCATTGTGTTTGGTTGCTTCTCTTGTTGCATTTTATATTTTTAATTCTAATCCTGCAAAAGTCTTCCCAGGAGATGTCCTCACTTATGTGATTGGGGCGTCAATAGCAGCAATAGCAATACTTGGAAATGCTGAAAAAATTGCACTCTTCTTTTTCATACCTTATTTATTTGAAATTATTCTCAAACTAAGAGGAAAGTTAAATAAACAAAGCTTTGGAAAGCCCAACAAAGATGGAAGCCTTGAAATGCCTTATGATAAAATTTATGGGCTTGAACATCTTGCAATATTTATACTAAAAAAAATGAAGCCAAGCAAAAAAGTCTATGAAAATGATGTTGTTTATACCATAAATGGGTTTCAAATTGTAATAATATTATTAGGATTTGCCCTATTTATTCTATAATAAACTAAGGTTTTTAAACGGTGTTTCTTTTAAATTTCGATGAATGTTCATAGGATAAAAGAAGGATCTAAGAAAGTTTTTGAATTCTTTAAACAAAAAAAAGTTCTGATTATATTAACAATAATTCTTTTGGTGCTAATTATTGGAATGACTGCCCATATAAGAACAAATAATATATCTATATTAAAAGATGTTACAACTGGCGAATATCTTACAGCAGATTTAGATGCTTTTTATTTTTTAAGACTCGCTGAAATATTGGATACAAATGGAAGCTATCCAGAATATGATTTAATGAGATATCCTCTACTTAAACTTCCATTTAGCGATGAACTTTTGCCTTCTGCTCTTGTATTCATGCATAAAGTATTAAGCCATTTTTCAGACACAATGACTCTAAGATATGTGGATGTTATTTATCCTGTAATATTTTTCATATTGAGCATGATTGTATTTTTCTTTTTAATACTCAAACTTACAAAATCAAAAATTGCCGCATTATTATCAAGTTTCTTCCTTGCTATAATCCCTTCTTATTTATTTAGAACAATGGCAGGAGTTTCAGATCACGAACCTATTGGAATATTTGCATTTTTCCTTGCTTTGCTCGCATTTGCAATTTCAATGGAGAGAATTGAAAAAAAGAACTCATGGAAAGGAGCAATATTATTTGGAATTATAACTGGATTTTTTACAGTGTTTAATATAGCTGCTTGGAGTGGTATTGCAATATTTACATTATTGATAATTCCTCTTACAATATTTATACTTTGGATAACAAACAACAATAGAAAAGAGGAAGGAAAAAGCAATCTTAAAGAATATTTATTATTTTATATTTTCTGGATAATTTCATTCATATCTTTGGGATTCATATTTTCTTATCCAATTAAAGCAATTTTAAGCTCAACCCTTAATCTTCGTGGAATAATAATATATATTGTATTGATTTTCATAATAATAGATTATATTCTTATGCATATAAAAAATAACAGATTGAAAGAAATAGGAAAATATAGGATAATTGTAAGCTTGGTTTTAACTATAATCTTCCTTGTTTTAATAAGTTTAATATTTAATCAGAGTATTGGTCTTTCTATATCTAATATAATATCCAATATATTGCGTCCTTTTGGTGGAGGAAGGGTTGGTACTACGGTAGCAGAAAATGCTCTCCCATATACTTTAGATATAATAGGTCAGATTGGGAAAGTATTATTCTGGTTATTTTTTGTGGGAGCACTTATAGTGGGGATTGATTTTTCAAAAGGAATAGAAAAAAAGAAAGATAAAATCATATTTTCATTTTTATGGATATTAATGATATGCGGAATATTATTCCATAGATACTCAACCGGTTCTATATTTAATGGAGATTCTTTCATAAGTAAATTCTTTTACATGGGAAGTATTCTTCTTTTTGTTGGAAACTTTATATGGATATATTTTAAAGATAAAATTGAAACAAAGAGTGCAAATGTGATAATACTTCTTTTCACTTTTTTTATGGCTCTTGCCGGGATAAGTGCTATAAGATTGCTTTTCATACTTACTCCTGTTGTATGCTTTGTATCTGCATATGCTATAATAAAAATATATGAATATGCAAAAAATAGCAAAGAAGAAATTGTTAAAATGATATTCTACATTGCTTTAATAGGAATAATAATTCTTCTTGTATTTACTTCTCTGACATATATTAAAACTATTAAAGCTCAGTCTTCCCAGATTGGTTCCTCAGCAAATACTCAATGGCAATATGCTATGAAATGGGTTAGAGAGAATACATCTCCTGGAGAAGTATTTGTACATTGGTGGGATTATGGTTATTGGGTTCAATATATGGGAGAAAGGCCCACAGTTAGTGATGGGGGGCATGGAAATGGTTACTGGGACCATTTAACAGGAAGATATCTCCTTACTACACCAAATCCTCAAAGTGCATTAAGTTTTATGAAAGCACAGAATGTATCTTATTTATTAATAGATCCTTCAGATATAGGAAAATATTCTGCTTATAGTAGTATTGGAAGCAACGAAGAAGGAAATGATAGATATTCATTTATTCCTGCTATGATTTCTAACTCAAATCAAATTCAGGAAACAAAAAATGGAACTATAAGAATTTATAATGGGGGATTTGGATTAGATGAAGATATAATATATGAAAAAGAAGGAGAGAAAGATATTTTCATCCCTATGCAAGGTGGAGGATTGGGAGGAATAATACTTCAAGAAGAAAATAATAAGTTTCAACAACCTCTTGCGGCATATATGTATAATGGAAATCAAATAAACATCCCGATTAGATATATTTATTATAATGGCACTCTCTATGATTTTAAGAACGGAACTAATTCTACGATATATGTAATTCCTCAAATAAAACAAGTTGATGGGGGAATTCAAATAGATGAAAAAGGTGCTTTAATTTATCTCTCTCCAAAAACTACTCATTCCCTTCTTGCAGAATTATATTTGATGAATGATCCATTAAATAGATATGATGGGGTTGAGTTAGCTCATTCTGAACCAGACCCTTTGGAAACTGCTATTGAAAGGTATTCTGGAAAAGATATAAATGAATTCTTCTATTTTGGAGGAATTAGAGGCCCACTTAAAATATGGGAAATAAATCCTCCCGAATATATAATCGCGAGAGAAGAATTTACTATGACTTCAGGAAAATACGCGGGGTTGGATAACCTAACTTTTGTAAAATGATAAAAAGCGTTGAAAAAGTTGCAATAGTGAAATGTAATAGTTATAATCAAAGAGAAATAGACAAAGCTATAAAGAAAGTTTTAAAGTTATTGAATTTTCCTACAACCAAATACAAAAATGCTTTGATTAAGCCAAATATTATAGGATATTTTAAAGAGAATTTAGAAGCAATCATAACACATCCTTCAATTGTTAAAGCTTTAATGAAATCCTTTAAAAATGCAAGAGTAGGAGAGAGTTCTTTTACAGATACAGAAAACAATCTTAGAAAAGCGGGTTATTGGAAATTTAAACCATTGGTTTTTGAAGAACAAAAACTCATTAATATTAGTGATGACAAGGCAAAAATATTGAAACATTTTTATATCCCTAGGATTGTTAAAGAAGTTGATTTAATAATAAATGCCCCAAAATTGAAAACACATGTTTTAACCAAACTTACGGGTGCGGTAAAAAATATTTATGGTTGCATTCCAGGAGGGATAAAACAAATCTACCATAGGGATGCAGAAGGAGAAAAAAAATTTTCTAATTTATTAATTGATATTTATCAAAATATTAAACCAGAATTGAATATTATGGATGCTGTTATTTCTATGGAAGGCAAGGGCCCAACTGGGGGCAAACCAAAGAGAACTAATTTAATTCTTGCTTCTAGAAATGCTATTGCTCTGGATATTGCCGCTTCAAAAGTAATGGGATATAAACCAAAAGATATTCTAACAACAAAAGAGGGTGTAAAAAGAAATTTGGGAAATTATAATATTGAAATTGTTGGAGATTTTAAAGAAATCCCAAATTTAAAATTTGAAAAACCTTCACAATTTAGAAGAGCTATGGCCAATGCACTTTTAGTGGGTATGACAAAAGAAAAAATTGTTGTTGATGAAAATAAATGCATAAAATGCAAAATTTGTGCGAAACATTGTCCAATGAAGGCTATAAATTTGAATCCATATCCTGTTATTGATAAGAAAAAATGCATAAGATGTTTTTGTTGCATTGAAATATGTCCAAATCATGCTTTATATCTAAAAGAGAATGTTATGAGAAAAGTTGTAAATATTGTAAAAGAAGTAGTAAAGAAATTTTAATTTTAAAAAAGGACATTTTAATGCATATAATAAGATTGATAAATTACCAAAACTTTTATATTTTATAATATGACAAAGAAAATAGCTATTTTCCACCCTTGGATAAAAAGCAGAGGGGGAGCGGAAAAAACCCTGCTTGAAATTTTAGAGAATAAAAAGAATGTTGATTTATATACTTGGGTTTATGATAAAGAAAATACTTTTGAGGAATTTAAAAAATTTAACATAAGGGTAATTGGTTTAAAATTCCTAAGAAAGCTTTCGCGTGCAAATCTATCTAGGGGTTTTTTCTTTATAAATTGCTTATTTTCAAAAATTCCCCTAAAAAAATATGATTTATTTTTAATATCCACTTCCGGCTTAGCAGAATTTATAACTTTTAGAAATTACAAAAAAGGAAAAACGTATGCTTATGTTCATACCCCATTAAGAGCTGCTACTAAAGAGATTATTGATTGGGAATTAGAAAACAGATATAAAAACATCTTTTCTAAAACAACATATTTGATTGCTGTTGCAATATACAGAATTCTTGAAAAAATTGCATGGAAGAAAATAGATTTTCCTATATTTAATTCTGAATTAAGTATGGAGAGAGCAAAAAAAAGAGAATTGATATATAAAAAGAATGCAAAAATTGTCTATCCTCCATCGGATATAAAGAATATAGAAAATATAAAAACCAAAATAGGAGATTATTTCTTATACCCTTCCAGAATTAATATTCCAAAAAGACAGGATTTATTGATTAAATCCTGGAATGTGCTTGTTAAAAAGCATCCAAACGAAAAATTAATCATTGCAGGAAGTCTTGAAGATAAGAAGTATTATGAAAAAATAAAAAAATCAGCTGAAAAAATGAAAAATATTGAAATAAAAACTAATTTAAGTCGTGAAGAAATTTTAAAGTTGTATAAAGGATGCAAAGCGGTCATTTTTATTCCATTTATGGAAGATTTTGGAATTGTCCCTTTTGAAGCATTGGCATTCGGAAAACCCTTAATTGCAGTAGATAAGGGGGGATATGTTAAATTAATAGAAAAAATTCCCCAATATTATAAGATAAGAGAATTATTTTCTGAAGAAAAAATGGTAAAGGAAATAAACAGAGTTATGGATATATTTCTTAAATCAAAAATAATTCCGAAAAAAATATGCATAAACGAAGTAAGTACACAAAATTTTATAAATAAGCTTAACAAAATATTAGAACAATGAAAGAACTGGTATCCATAACAATTCCCACATATAATTCTGAGAAAACATTGAAACAAACTCTTAAGTCAGTTAAAGAACAAACTTATAAGAATATAGAAATAATAATTATAGATAGTCATAGCAATGATGAAACTTTAGATTTAATTAAACAATTTAAAGGAATAAAAGTTTATCAGTATGAAGGAAATTTATTGGGTGCAAGAGGCTTGGGTGTTGAAAAATCAAAAGGAAAATATATATTATTACTTGATTCGGATCATATATTGGAGAGAACAGCAATTGAAAGAGCTATTGAAAAAATAAAAAAATTTGATATGCTGTGGATTTATGAAAGAAGTTATAAACCAAAAAAGTTGCTTGAGAAACTTTATGATGCTGATAGAGTTTTAATTCAAAATTATGCTTCAGATTATATTGAACCTGTTGGGGGGACAATTCTTCCAAGATTTTACAAAAAAGAAATTTTGGTTGAAGTATTTAAGAAAATCCCGGAAAAAATACTTCCGCTTTGTGTTGCTCACGATCATGCAATAATTTATTATGAAGCAAAAAAAATATCTAAAAAAGTTGGAAATGTAGGGGATTATAATCATCCTGTAGTGTGGCATCAGGAACCTTGGAGTTGGAAAAATTTATTTAAAAAAACTTATAGATATGGGATAACTACGAGAAAATTAGTTGAAAATAAAGTTTATTCTGAACTTTTAAGTTCAAAAAATAAAGGAAGAAAAATAGAGATAAAAGATATAAAACTTTCCATAAAAAGCAATATATTGAGAGCGATAAGGGCAATACCTTATTTATATGGCTACTGGACTGGAAAGAGAAAGAAAATACCTGGATTATAAAATGAAATCACCAAAAGTAGCGATAATAATCTCTACATATAATCAAAAGAAACTTCTTGAGGAAAGCCTTGAATCTCTTAAGAAAAAAACAGATTATCCAAATTATAAAGTATATGTCGTTGATGATTCTGGAAAAGGAGAAATTGGTAAATATGTTAAACATAAATTCAGATGGATTGAGGTTATAATAAATAAAGAGAATAAAGGTTTTTCTAGAGCAAATAATCTTGGGATAAAAAAGGCTTTAAAAGAATACAATCCAGATTATTTTCTTTTGCTAAACGATGATGTTGGAATTATTCAAAAAAACTGGCTAAATAAAATGATTGAAGTTGGAGAAAGCGATAAAAAAATGGGGATTTTAGGTTGCAAGATACTTTATCCAGATAAAAGCCTTCAGAATGTAGGAGGATATATGAGAAAATGGAAGATAGAATTAGAACTTGATGAAAATAAGATGGATGTGTTTGAAGTAGACCATGTAATGGGGGCATTTATGATTATAAAAAAAGAGGCAATTAAAGACATAGGTTTATTGGATGAAATATATAGCCCGTATCTTCTGGAGGATACAGACTACTGTTTAAGAGCCAAAGGGAAGGGTTGGAAAATTGTAAGTGTTCCTTATGTTAGTATAATTCATAAGAAAGGAAAAAGCATTGATTCTTTGGAAGATGGGAAGAGATTATTAGTCAGATTTAAAAATGATATAATCTTCTCAAAAAGACACCTTAAAGGATGGAACAAATTCTTCAGAATATTCATTTATCTTCCATTGGTTGCGATATTTAAAAAGAAAAAGGATACAGATGATTTGAAATTGGGCAAATTTGTTTTTAGAAAGAAATTTTTAAGGAATTTAGGATTATGGTTCATTGCATTTTTCCCAAAAATGTATAAAAAGAGATTAAAAACAGAATGATATCAAAAATACTAAATAAACTTAGAGGAAACAGGACGGGATATAATATAGGAAGAAAAATCTTATCAGCCCCCATAATTGCTAATAACAGCATATATAATCGTCTTTATGATAAAAAGATAAACAAATCTATAATAAAATTAAACAAAGAATATCCGCAAGGAGTAGAGATTGGAACAACAAATTTATGCAATGCTGAATGCATAATGTGCCCTCATTCAAAATTAAAGAAAATGGGAACAATGAATATGAATCTTTATAAAAAAATTATAAATAATTGTTATAAACTAAATATAAAAAGTGTAATCCTCTCCTTTTTCGGGGAACCATTTTTAGATAAAAAAATTATTGAGAAAATAAAATATGCAAAAGAAAAGGGAATACATGTTGCATTTTACTCTAATGCTTCTTTATTAAATGAAGAATTAGCAAATAAAATTGTTGATTCTGGTTTAGATAATATATCAATAAGTTTTGATGGATATTCAAAAGAAACTTATGAAAAAATAAGGAAAAAGCTTAAATTTGATGTTGTTAGGGAAAATATATTAAATTTGATTGAAACAAAAAAAAGAATGAAAAAAACAAACCCAATTATAAATCTCGTACTCGTAGAATTAGAAGAGAATAAAAAGGAAATAAAAAAATTTTACAGTGAATGGAAAGGCAAAGTTGAAGGTATAAATATAATAAATATGAGAAATTGGGCAAATAGCATGGAAAAAGAAGGGACAAAAGAGAGTTTTCACTTTAATAAAAAAATGAAAAGAAAACCCTGTGCTTTGGTATGGCAAGAAATGGTTGTAGATTGGGACGGAAATGTTGTTTTATGCAATAATGACTGGAATCATTCAGCAGTTTTAGGAAATTTAAAAAAACAAACAATAGAAGAAATATGGAAGGGAGATAAATTAAAGAAGATAAGAGAAGCACACATAAAAGGAGAGTTCTGGAAAGTTCCACTTTGTTCAGATTGTAATAAAAAATCTGTTTGGTGGATGGTTGATTAATAAAGCAACTTATTTAAATTGGAAACATTCTTTTTATATATGAAAAAGACAAAGATATGTTTTGTTACAATAAATGGATCTCCTGATTTTCTTGGGGGGTATTCATTATATCATAAAAATTTAATTAAATACATAAAGTATAATCATATAAATTTAGATATCTCCTGGGTTTATTTTGGAAAAGAAAATAAAGTATATGATAAGAATGGCGTTCATTATTTTTGTATAAAATTAAACAGAATAAATTCATTCATGCAGATTGGAAAACATTTTCTCCTTGCAAAGTTCTTCAATAAAAATTATTTTGATGTAATAAATTGCATAGGTGGAATATGGACATACTTATACAAAAAGAAGAAAAATCAGAAGATAATTCAGACATTTCATGGAACAGTCTATTATTTTAATAAAAATCAACTTAGGAGATTTAATCCATTAAAAAGAATATTATTATCCCCAGTCCTTCTTTTAAGTTGGTTTTTAGAAAAGCCCCATAAAGAAACAGATAAAATAATTTGTGTTTCAGAAAAAGTAAAAAGGCAGGTTGAAAGTTTATATGGAAAAAGGAAGAATATATTTGTTGTAAGAACTGGTGTTAATTTAAATAACTTCAAACCACGAGACAAAAACAAATCAAAGAAAGAGCTTGGTTTGGATATACAAAAGAACTATGGGTTGTATGTTGGAGGAGGAGGATATTGGGGAAAAGGACTTGACAGAGCCGTAAAACTCTCAGAAGAAATTTATAAAGAAAACAAAAATTATAGATTAATAGTAATAGGAGCAGATTACAAAAAAATAAAAGATATAATTAAGGACAAAAAATCATTGATTTTACTAAAAAATGTTCCAAGAGAAAAAATGCCCTTATATTATAATGCTTCAGATATTTTCTTTTGCCTTTCAAGATATGAAGGGGGAGCTCCAACCTTAGTTACTTCGGAGGCTATGGCTTCTGGATGTTTGTTGGTCTGTTCAAAAGATTCAGAGCAGGAAATAATTGAAAATGGTAAAAAGGGGTTAATAATTGAAGATTTTAATGAAAATGATGCTGATAGAATTATGAATACATTGAAAGATAAAAAGAAAAAAGAGAACATAATTAAAAACTCAATAAAAACAGTAAAAGAACTATCTCTTGAAAGATGGGGGGAAGAATCTATTAATTTATTAAAATGAAAGAATTAAAGATATGCGAAATATGCAAAAGCAATAAAATTAAGTTTTTATTTGAAGGAAATGATAAATTATTAGGAATTCCTGGAAAATTTTCTTTGTTTGAATGTGAAAATTGTAAGGTAATTTTTATTAATCCACAACCATTTTATTCTGATTTGAAAAAACATTATTCAAATGAAAAATATTATTCTCTAAAAAAAATAAATACTAACTCTGAAAAATTAAATATTAAACTTCTTCTTTACAAGACATATTTTGATAAAAATAATAAAAATATTCTCTTAAGGTTCTTTTTATCTCCTTTAAAGTTTATTGTTAGGGGGACAAAGATTATGCCTAATTCAAAATTATTGGATATCGGCTCTGGAAGCGGTCAATTTCTGTATGAGATGAAAAAACTTGGAATGAATGTTTATGGTGTTGAACCCGGGAATTTTAATAAAGAAGATTCAAAAAAATATAAACTAAATATAAAAAATCTAAATCTAATTAGAGCAAAATATCCAAAAGAGTATTTTGATTTAATTACTATAAATCACGTTTTAGAACATATTGATAATCCCCATGAAATTATAATTGAAATGAAGAGAATTCTTAAAAAAGAGGGGACTTTAATTATAGATATACCCAATACAAAATCTGCAGCAAAAAAAATCTTCTGTAAAAATTGGTTAGCTTTAGACGTTCCAAGACATTTATTTAATTATTCAGATAGAAACATAAAGTTTTTGTTAGAAAAAAATGGATTTAAAGTTTTAAAGATAAGATATAATTCAAGACCAAATCAATTTGTTGTCTCTTTATATTTTTTGTTGGGAATTCAAAAAAGAACAGGTATTTTCAATAGAATTCTTGAGACAATCTTCCTTCCCTTGACCTGGTTAGTAAACTTATTAAAAATTGGAGATCAGATTGAAGTCTGGTGTGTTAAAAAATAAAAATGGCAGATATTTTGTGTATAATTATGGGCATTATGGACATAATTGCTGGAATATTGATTCTTTTAGGATTTGGGAGCCATATTCTTGGAATTATATTTGGAATACTTCTTATTGGAAAAGGGGGATTTAGTTTTATAGGATAAAAATCTATTTTAAATAACCTTTATAGTCTTTATCTAAATATTCTTTTAAAGCCACCTTCCAATCCCTCATAATATTTAATCCATCTAAATTTAATTTTTTATTGATTAATCTTTCAGAAGGAGGCCTCTCAGCAAAATATTCTTTTTTAAAATAATCTGAAGAAACGGGAATTGTTTTTATTTCATTCTCTAAATTCAGAAATTTTAAAATCTCCTTTGTAACTTCAAACCTACTTGTTTCACCTTCACAAACCATATTATATAATCCCCTTTTTCCCCGTTTAATAAGAAAATTCACATTGTTTGCAAAGTCATGAGTATATGTGGGAGTTCCATCTTTATCATTTACTATAAATAATTCTTTTTTCCCTTCTTTTATTTGTTTCATTATTTTTTGTATAAATTTCTTATCTTTCTTTGGTCCTCCACCCATCATCCATCCCGCTCTACAAATAAGATAATCTTTAGAATTTTCTATTACAAATCTCTCTCCCGCATATTTTGAGCGCGCATAAACACTTAATGGATTTGGAACATCATCTTCATTGTATATTGGTTTTTTCCCATCAAAAATGCCTGCAGTACTTATGTATAATAAAGGAATACCCAAGGTGTTTGAAATATTAACTGCATTTTTAACAGCATTGGTGTTTGTATCATAAGTTGCTTCTTTATTCTTCTCACAAAATTCTAAATCGGTATATGCCCCCAAGTGAAAAAGAAAATCTGGTTTAAAATTAACAACATTTTTTTTGTATTTTTTAAAATCTCTGAAATCTAAATAAGAAAGCCAATCTTCATTCACATCTATGTCTGTACATTTTAATTCAAAATCTTCTCCAAAATTTTTATAAAAAGCTTCCCCAAGCATCCCTCCGCAGCCTGCAATATAAATTTTTTTCATAATTCAAAGATTAATTTGATGTTTATAAAGATTATTTAATCAGATTATATGTGCTTATACTCGCTATATGCCATATGGCTACACATTTAATCGAACTATACTAAATGTTTTAAAGTAAATTATACTAAATTAGGATATGAAACAACCAAAAATTGCTATAATTACTTCAACATTTAATCAGGAAGAAAATCTTAAAAAGTGCCTTAAAAGTTTGAGGAGGAATATAAATTATAAAGATTACAGAATGTATTTTATTGATGATTCTGGAACAGGAAAAATTGCCAAAAAAATAAAAAAAGAGTTTTCTTGGGTGAATGTTTCTACAAATAAAAAAAATGAAGGATACTCTACTTCAAATAACATTCTTATTAAGAAAGCAATCAAAGAGTATAATCCCAGCTATATTTTACATATTGATGATGATACAGAGATTATTGATAAAAATTGGCTTAAGGAGATGATTAAATTTGCAGAAAATAGCAAAGAAACGGGAATACTTGGGTGCAAAATAATTTACCCTGAAGGAAATTTACAATGGTTTTTCAAGAACGGAAAAATGAATTTTTTGAAAACTAAAGAAAATATAAAAGAAACTAAAGAAACTTTTGGAAATTATGAAGTAACTAACGTGATTGGAGCTTGTTTACTAATTAAAAGAAACGTCATTGATGAAATAGGGTTGTTTGATGAGAAATTTAATCCGGCATATGGGGAAGAAACAGATTTTTGTTTTAGAGCTAAAAAAAGAGGATTTAAATTAGTTTATTTTGGGAATACTAAATTAATTCATTATGGAGGTTCTTCTACAAAACACATAAAAGATTGGATTTGGCAAATAAAGAAAAGAAATGCAATAAGATTAGAGTGGTTAAATTATGATTATTGGAAGATAATCAAATATACATTTATTCATTTTGCTTCTGCGGTATTTAATAATAAACCCCTTGCAAAAATTAAAATGCTCTTTAAAGCGTATAAAGAAAATTTTAGAAATGTTAAAGAGATAAGGGATAAAAGAAAAGAGAGAGACGGTTGGAAGAAAAATATTATTATTTAATATATTTGGAATACTTTTTCTTATTCTTAATTATCTCATTTGGAAATGAATTATCTATTTTGACGTAATTGATCTTTAGTTTATCCATAAATAAATCTTCTCCATTCTCTATCTTCTCAATTATCTTCTTTGGGTTATTTAAATCTAAATTCGAATAATTCTCTAAGTGACAGAAATTGGAAAGTTTCTCCAAAATCATATTTATATTTCCCATATAAGAAAAATGCCATCCCCCCCCATTAATACTTCTAAGGGGATTCCTTTTTCCTTTTAAAAATTTCATTTCAAATCTTAATTTTAAGTTTCTTAATCTTCGCAATCTGTCCCCTTTCTTTTTAAATAATTTTTTGAATAATTTAAAATTGCATGCTCTAGATCCTTCCCATCCAGAATGTACAAAACCATTTAAGAAAAACTTGTATAGGTTTTGATTAAAAAGAACAATCTTATCCTCTTCGATATATCTTTTTAAAAGATTAAATTTATCTGGATTAGGAATCTCGTCTAAATCTGAAACAATGATTATATCTTCATTTTTACAATTTTTTAATCCCTTGATTATTTGATTCCTCTGATATATCTCTGGTTTCCATCTCCCGAGACCCAGCACAGAACTTAATTTCCAAAATTTTTTAAAATAAATCTTTCCCGGATTAGGCATATCATTAACAATTATGTGAATTATCTTTTTTTCCCATCTCTTAAACCTTTTTTTATTTTCATTAAAATATAGAGGTTTAGTTTTACCTGCGTGAGTTTTTGTTGCTTCTACTAAAACAAAATAGTCCACAACGGGGCTTAAAATTTTTAACCTTAATTCTAACAAATCTAACTCATTAAAAAAAGTAAAACAATCATATATTTTCATTTACTTAACTACTCGATTATATTTATAAAATTATCTTCTAAACAAGCCTCGAATTAACTTCCAATCTTCCTTATTTATTCCTTTTGTTAATATTAAAACTCCCAAATAAATTCCTACCCCGAGGATTATCTCAATTGCTCCAAAAAAGATATTCATATTAACAATGTGATTGAAAGCTACTAAAAAAATTGACATTATCATTGTTGCAAATATTGGTGCTCTTAAGCCAATCCCTTTAACCTTGAAATTAAACTCTCTCTTTGCATAGAATACAAGTAAACCCAACAAAAGTATTCTACTAAGAGATGTTGCTAAGCTAACTCCCGCAATCATAAATAAAGGATTATTTTTAAATAAAAATATTGCTAAAACATTTAATAAAATATTAGCAAGTAAAGAAAAAATAACTGATTTGCTTACTATACGTGGTTTTTCTTTGGCTTCAAATATTATTGAATATAAACCTATTAAGGGAGTTGTTATAATGAGCAAAGAAAGGAAGTAAATGGAATATGCAGCAAAAATATAACTATCTCCGTATACTGCTTTAATTAAATATTTTGCGATAAAGCTTATGCCTGCTGTTGCAGGAATTGAAAAAATTAAAATATATCTCAAAACTTTATTAAACCCTCTATGAAATCGAATACCTTTTATTTGTGTAAATATGGGAAAAAATGCCCAAGACAAGGAAAGTACTGAAGCCAAAGCGAGAACAAGACTCATAGCAGCCCTATAATATCCAATATATTCTGGAGAAACAAATTTACCTAACATAAGCGTGTCAATTGAAACAAAGAAGGTTAGAGAAACACTTGCAAGAACCATATACTTCCAATAAGAGTTTATATTTGATTTATCAAATTTCTCAGTTTTCCCAAACAAGATGGATTTATCTCTTTTTAATAAAACAAAAAACATAAGAATTAAAGTTAAAAAACTTGAAACAAAAAAAGCTATAAAAATCCCAGATATTTTCAAGGCATCTGTAAAAACCAATATTGCAAAAACAGAAAAAACAATTTTTAAAATCTGCAAAGATACATCGAATAATACTGGAGTTCTAAAATCTTTCTTTGCAATAAAAATTATTCCAAAAAAGCTCCTGAATGAATCTGATATGATGAATAAACAAGAAAAAAGAAGAGGATAAAAGAGAATTGGATTTTTATAAATTGAATAAGATAGATATTTTGATATAATTAAAAGAATAATTACTGAGAATAAAATAAGAAAACATTTAATTTTAAATATATATTTAAAATACCCTCTGGACAATTTTTTATTTCTTTTGCCAACTGAATCTGAAAGATATCTCAAAAAAGTATTATCTATTCCCAACTCTGCAAAAGTTAAAATAACAGTTACAATTGACAGAACAAGAGCATAAACCCCAAACAGTTCTGGGAGAAGCATTCTTGCTATTATTATTGTAAATATTAACCCTCCGAATTTTAAGACTAGCAAAGAAAGGAGATTATATGCCGATCCTTTTATTGCTACTTTTGAAAGATTCTGAGAGGATATGTCCCTTTTCTGCATAAATATTTAAAAGCAATCAGGGTTTTTAAAAGAAATGGATATTGAAGATAAAAAAGATAACTTAAAAATAACAAAAAAGAAACTCCAATTAGGTTCGGGATTAAAAGTTTTAAAAGGATATATAAACGTAGATTTAACAAAAAAATATGGTGCGGAAGTGGCTCATAATTTGGAAAAATTTCCTTATCCATTTAAAGATAATGAATTTGATGAGGTTTTATTAGATAATGTTCTCGAACATTTAGAGAATACTATAAAGGTTATGGAAGAAATCCATAGAATCTCTAAACCCGGGGCTATAATAAAGATAATTGTCCCACATTCTTCTGGAGCAATGGCATTTGGATCAATAACCCACAAAAGATTCTTTTCTTCTGGAACTTTTGATACATTTAAACCAGGAAATTGGGAAAAATACAGCAAAGTTGAATTTGAAATATTAGAGAAGAGATTGATTTGGCTTGATAGCAGAAATTGGTTTTGGATAAGACCCTTAAAATCAATCATAGATAAGCTAATAAATATAAAACCTTACCTTTCTGAAAGATTTTTTTGCTATCCTCTTGGAGGATTTGATCATATTTATTTTAAATTAAAGGTTGTAAAATGAAAAAAATAAAAGTTCTTTTGGATTTTAATATAACAAAAAAATCCCACTCTTTGTATAATTCTTTTTTTAATAATCCTCCTGAAGGAATTGAATACAAAATATCTGAATTTGCTTTAATAAATAAAAAGACATACAAAATTTTAGGTAAAATTTACAAAAAAATAGAGACTCCAATTAATAAGATATTTAATAATTTCCACCAAAAAACAAATGATATTTTAAGAAAAGAAAATGAATGTGATTTAATTTATTTTTCTATGCACTTAGGAGAAACTAAAAAACCATTTGTAGTTGATTATGAACACGCTTATAATTTTATTGATATTAATAACCCAATGAATAAGAAAAATAAAAAAGAAGCAATAAAAAGATTCAATCAAGAAAATTTAAAATACCTTCTTCCAATAAATAATGAGGCACTAAAATCATTCAACCTCTTTTTTAAAGAATTAAAAGGCAAATTTAATCATGAAATAATTTATCCGGTAACATTTATTGAAGAAAGTATAAGAAAAAAGATAAAGAAAGAAAAGATAATTATATTTATTGGTTCTTCGAATATATCTACAGATAGAGCATTTTATATTAAAGGGGGATTTGAGACTACCTTGGCCTTTGAAAGACTCTCTACAAAATATCCAGATTATAAATTTATGATAATAAGCAGAATACCTGAAGAGATAAAAATTCAAAATAAAAAAAATTTTATTGTTCAAAATGTCCTCCCCCAAAAAGAGCTTTGGGAAATTTTAAACAAATCACAAATCTTTGTTCAGCCTAATTACCACGCGCCCACAATGGCTTACCTTGAAGCAATGTTTTTTAGATTGCCAATAATAACTTATGACTGCTGGGGGAATATGGAATATGTAAACAAAACCAATGGGATTTTAATTAAGCCAAAAGATATAAATCACATAAATGAGCACAATATCCCAATTTATTCTGAGGAAATAATGGAAAAAATCAAAGAAAATGCTCTTGAAAATTCAAAGAAGATTGAGAAAGAAATTATAAAATTAATAAATAATCCAAAATTAAGAGAAAAAATGGGGGAGAATGGCTTAAAAGAAGTTACAGAAGGCAAATTTTCACTAAAAAAGAGAAACGAGAAACTTTTAAAAATATACAAAGAGGCATTAAACGATGGATAATGAAACAAAGAAAAAGATTATAGAAGGCAAAGTTTTCTTAATAACGGGAGGAACTGGAAGTTTAGGAAATAAGATTGTAAGAGAAATAATAAAACATTCTCCTAAAAAGGTAATAATTCTTTCGAGAGATGAAGATAAACAGTATAACATGGCGAATGAGATTCCAAGCCCTTTGATTCAGTTCGAATTAGGAGACATAAGAGATGAAAAAAGAATGAAAGAAGTTACAAAAAACGTAGATATAATTGTTCATGCAGCAGCATTAAAGCATGTTCCTCCTTCTGAAAAAGAACCTATGGAATTTATTAAAACCAATGTTCTGGGATCCAGAAATATCATAGAAGCGGCTATTTATAATGAAGTTCCAATAGTAATTGGGGTTGGAACGGACAAAGCAGTAAAACCCATAAATGTTTATGGTATGACTAAATCATTACAAGAAAAAATGATGATTGCTGCAAATAAGAAGAATAAAACAAAATTTATTTGTGTGAGATATGGAAATGTTATAGGGAGTAGAGGAAGTGTGATACCTTTTTTTAAAAAGAAAATACTAAATAATGAACCTCTTTGCATAACAAATCCCCATATGACAAGATTTTTATTGAAATTAGAAGAAGCTATCAATCTTATTTTTCATGCAATAGATAAAGGAAATGGTGGAGAAATTTTTGTTAAAAAAATGCCTGCATGCACAATGGATGATTTATCCAAAGCCATGATTAAGGCTCTATCTGGAAATCTAAATTATCCTACACAAGTGGTAGGATTTCGCCCCGGTGAAAAAATCCACGAAATTCTTGTTTCAGAAGATGAAATGAGAAGAGCGAAAGAATTAGAAGATATGTTTATTATACAAGACTATGAACAAGAAGGAGATTATTCAATGGCAGAAAAAATTGAAGAATATGGCTCTTATAATACAAAAAGATTAAATCAGGAAGAAATAATTGAGTTGTTAAGAGAAGATGGATGGATATAAAACAATAGGAATAACTGGTGCGGGAGGATTCATTGGAAAGGAATTTTCTAATTATCTTCATCAAAAAAATTATAAATTAGTTCTCTTTTCAGAAGATGAAATAATAGATGATAAAAGTATAAAGTATATTAAAAAAGATTTGAATCAATGTTCCTATGAAGATTTTATGGGTATTGATATTTTATTTCATCTTGCAGGAACTTCTTTTAATAAAGATTCGCTTGTAAAGAATTTTGTATTGACAGATGTAACTTTAAAAAATGCTGTTAAAGCGCATGTTAAAAGATTCTTTTTAGCATCAAGTTATGCTGTATATGGTAATAGAAAAGAACCTGCAAAAATAAAAGATGAATTAAATCCATTGGATGAATACTCATTAAGCAAAATACTTGCAGAATATTTGTTAAAAAAAGAAATATTAAGTAATTCTTTAGAAGGCTCTATTTTGCGTATATGTAGTGTATATGGTAAAGAAGGAAAGGGATTGATTAACATTCTAAAAAATAAAATAAAAAACAATGAAGAAATAAAGATAGATGGAGAATTTGAAAGACAGTATTTATATGTAGAAGATTTATGCAAAATATTTGGAAGCATATTGAAAGAGAAAAAACTTGAACCAATATATAACATTCAGGGGGAAAGGGTGAATACAAAGAATATATACTCTCTCTTAAAAGAAAAAGATTTAAAAATTAGTTTTGAAAAGACACAAAAAACAAATTACTTGTGTGAAGGTCTTGGGATTAAAAGTGATATGGATGTGAAAAAATTTTTATTCTCATAACCCCATTGGATTATTTCAAATATTTCAATTTCTTGAATTTAAACCAATCATAGATTGCAAAAATTTTATCTATTCTTGAATTATTATTTATCTCTTCAATTATATCCAAAAAGAGATGAAAAGCGAATCCTATAAAAATTAATATGAAATATTTTGAAATGAATATTCCTGCAACGAAGAGGATAATGAGACTTTCTATTCCGTGTAAAAAACAAAAACCAGAATAAAATTTCTTTCTCTTTTTAGCGCTCATTTTTCTCAAATTCTTTCTTTTCATTAAAAAATAATTTACTGCTTTCCTTAAGCTTATATCTTTTTTGTTTAAAACATAATAAACATAATGATCAAAATCTATTAAAAAAGAAGATAAAAATATAATCCCTGCTCCAATTATATTTATGCTTGGAAAAATTAAGTATAAAATAAGAGAAAGAATAAATCCAAAGAATATATGATATTTAACTAACATTCAAATGAATATGTATTTTAGTTTAAAAAATTACTTCTTTTCAAAATTTTTATTTTCTGAAGTTGCTCCAGGAATATTAAGCCAATCTTTATTCTTTCTCACTCTTTCATTCAATCTCCAAGCTTCTTCAAGAAGATAAGGTCCATATCCGTATTCTCTTGCTAAGTAAGTTAAAGCCCTTAAATCCTTAGGAAAACATTTTCCCCCAAATCCTAAATCTCCATCATTGCCAGGAACATCTATATTTCTTCCAATTCTATCATCTAATAAAATTGTTTCCTTTATTTTATCATAATCTATTCCCATTGCCCTACAAATTTGATAAATTTCATTAGCTCCTGCTATTTGCAAAGTGAGCATAACATTTGCACTATATTTCACCATTTCTGCTTCTTTTATACCACAATGAATACATTTTGCGTTTGGAAAAAGAGGTTTATATATTTCCTCTACTTTCGTATAATCTTTCTCGCTATTTGCACCAATAACAATTCTGTTTGTATTTTCCATATCTTCTAAAGCATGTTTTTCTCTTAAAAATTCTGGATTGAATGCAAAATGGAAAGGATATATACCTGATAATTTATCCGTTGTCCCAGAGACTGCTGTTGAACGTATAATAACTAATATATCTTCAAGATTCCTGCACTTATCTTTTGTTTCTTTTGTTAAAAGATCTAAAGAATCATAAATAGCCGAATAATCCATCTCTCCACTTGGTTTCATTGGAGTCGGAACACAAATAAAGACAGCTTCAGAATTTTTAGATAATTCTTCTATATTTTTCTTTGAACAATAGGGTTCTTTGTATTTATCATAAGGAAAAATTTCATGTGCTTTAGAGAGTACATTGGCAGTTGTTCCTCCAACAAACCCCATCCCAACCATTCCTATATCCATACTTATATAGAAGAAATAGGATTTAAAAGAATTTGTGTATTAACAACTTTGAATAACCTCCTTTTTAAGAAATTTAATTATATGTAACAGCGATTTATATTTGTGAAATTATATTAATTCTATGCCAGAGCAGATTATATAGAATTAGTTATGTACAATAAATATACAAGAATAATGTGATAAGGTGCTGTTTGGGATAATTATGTAGCGAAAGGGAATGAAAACCTTTTTAGTTATATGCAATATTCATTTTTAATGAATTATAGATTATCTTGTTAATTATATAATTCTCTTGCTACCTTATCTCATTTTGACGAGCATTTTAATCTTCCATTCTCTTTAATATTGCACTAAATGTAGGTCTTGTTATGAATACTCCCACGCTTATTCCTATTATGGTTGTTATTGCAAATCCTTTTAAAAGTCCTCCACCAGCCCAAAGAAGAGGAAGCAGAGAAACTAATACAGTAAAGTATGCTCCCATAATTATTGCAAATGCTCTCTTGAGCCTTTGTTTAAGTGTTAAAGAAACTTTATGCTTAGATTCATCCAATAAAACAACCTGATCATCAAACCCTGTACCTATTGTTGCTAAAATTCCTGCTATGCTTGCTAAATCTAAATTCCAGTCAATTAAAGCTGCAATTCCCAATATAATAATAATTTCTGAAAAACTTATTAATATAACTGTAAGAGAATTTTTTAAATTTCTATATCTTATAAAAATAACTAAAGAAGCTGTTAACAATGCTGCAATTCCTGCAAAAATAATATACTTCATAAAGTCTCTTCCTAAAAGAGGAGAAATAGTATCCAATTTAACTATCTCTAATTTGTAAGGTAAACTTCCGGTTATAAGAATAGTCTGAAGTTTTTTCATATCCTCTTCTGCTGTCTTTAATGCTTCATCTTCTGTTGTTCCGGAACCAGAACCAGAAATTGCTATTTGAGTTGTAACTTGCCCTTTCAAATCTTTACTTATCAAGAGAGTTTCTACAAGAGAATCATCGAGATACAAATCTAATGGTTTTGAAAGATATTCTGGATTTGTAGCATTTATTTCCATATTTCCCGTTATATTTGCATGTCTCTTTGCAGCTTCTTCACTTAAATAAATAGTAAATATAAATTTACAAAAATAACCTCCAGAAGAATCTTGTTGACAAGTTTCTATTCTTGCACATGTTGCATCATTTCTACATACAGATGCCACATCTCTATCTCCCCCAACAAAGACAGTTTGATTTCCAATCTTCGCTTCAAATTTACCCTGATTTTCAATCATTGATTTTAAATCTTTAGGAGTTGCTCCTGCAATTTCTATAAGCATGAAACGATTTCCAGATAAATCTGAAATTGGCCTAACTTTCATATCTGAAAGTCCATATGCATTAAATCTGTTTAAAGTTATAGAAACCAAATCATTTATTTCATCAGAAGAAAGTTCTCTATCTTGTGCTCTAACTAATGCTCTCGCTCCTCCCGCCAAGTCCAATCCCATTTTTAAACTAGTTTTAGGAATGTGGGAGACAGTTATATTCGGTGCATGATTTGAATATAAAATTATGTCTGCTTCTTTTGTTGTTATAATCGTCTTTACTTCTTTTTCTGAAGGAAATTTACCTTGAATATAATTTGAATAGTCGGTAATATTATTTATGGCTTTGCCATCAATAGAAGTAATTATTTGCCCTTGCCTTAAACCTTGTTCAAAAGAAGTGGAATTTTGCTCTACGCTTGTTATTAAAACTCCTTTTTGAAAAAGAGTAAATCCGTAAGAAGATACAAAAATAGAAAGAAGAGAGACGATTAGAATTATAATTAAAAGCCATATCCTAAAACCTAATTTTTTCATTACGCAAAATCTCCTAATTTTGTATTTTTGAAAAATTTATTTTTCATTCTGATTTCTCCCTTGAATTAACATACCATTTAAGAATTGAAACATTTGTTACCCACGTATTGAATATGTCAAATATTAATCCAATTACAAGAATAGTAAATATTTGTGTAAGAGTAACTGAAAAAGATTTAACTACAAAAAGAGCAACTGCAACTGCAACCAGAGAGGTTAAAGTCATTGTTATTCCTGTCTTAAATGCTCCAACTAATCTTTCATTAAGAGAACCTTCTTGTCTTTTAAGAACTCTATTTGTAAGGAGGATATCTGTATCAACAGAATAACCTATTAACATAAGCAAGGCAATTATTCCTGCACTTGACATTTTTATTCCCAACAAATTTACTGCTACAAGAGTCATCAATATATCTGCAAATGCCGATATGATCACTGCACCAGAAGAAACAAGATTTTTAAAAATTATAAAAACAACTATGGCCATAAAAACAAACGACACAAGGATTGCAATTAAAAGTTGGTTATAAAATGATTTGCCAAGAGAGGGATCTGTAGATTCAAAACTACTATTTTCTCCTTCCATTAATTCATAACCTAAATAATCTTCTAAAAATAATTTTATATCCTCTGCTTTTGCAGTGGTTTCTACAATTGTGGCGAGTTGTTCTCCAGTTATTAAATCTGAAACTTCTCTTACATTAACTTCTCCAAATTCTTTTACTAACGCTTCTTTCAAAGCAATTATATCAGTATTTCCATTTATTGTTACAGAAGTTCCCCCCATTAATGAAATATCTTTCAAGAAAAAATCATTATGCTGAGAATAAAATATTCCCATATATACAAAAGAAAAAATAAGCATAGCTAAAGGAATTAATAAAAGCAATTTATAATTTCTATCATGCCAATTCTTTTTGTGCGTTTCTTGATTTTGTTGTTCTTCCATTTTAGATAAAACTCTCCATTATCTGAATGCCTGAAAATTTCTTATTTTCTTCCATTTTAGTTTGCTTTTCTATCAATTACAAAATGCGTCGGCCGGGAATCGGACCCGGATCAACTGGTGACCTCAAATATTTTCTTGGAGGCCAGTTATTCTACCATTAAACCACCAACGCTCAAAAATAATACTTAATTAATGGTTTTAAAGGTTTTTGATTTTGTTAAGTCTATTCTAAAATTAATCCTTTCTTGATTAATATAATTAATGTGTAAAACATCCAAATATTCTTATTATTATGAATTAAATTATCATATATATGTATACCCTTGATATTCTGGTCAATTACCTAATATTAAAACTGTTGCAGATAATTTAAAATGCACTCGAAAGGATTTGAACCTTCAACCTTCGGCTTAGGATGCCACTGCTCTATCCAGATTGAGCTACGAGTGCGTAATGCTAATGCGGATGAAAGGGTTCGAACCTTTGTAGGCACTAAGCCACAAGAGCCTTAATCTTGTCCGTTTGACCACTCCGGCACATCCGCGTATAACAAGAATAAGGAGAAATCTCTTTTTTAAGTATTTTCTTTCTCAATTCAAGAGAAGTGTAAGGAGGGCAAAAACCAAAAGTCTTCCAGACAGAATATTTTGTTAAATGCTTTGGATTTTTAGAACTTATCTCATTCATCCATTTATTCACTTGGATTCCCCCACAAATTTCTACCCTATAAGAATTTTTCTTACCCCCTTTAGAAGGTTTAGAAGAATAAATTAATGCTTTATATCCTAGCAATTTTAGGGACTCATAAATATTGTGTATAAGTCCTCTCGAAGTACAAGATAAATAAATTCTAACTTGGGTATGAAATTTATTGTTTTTAATGGAATAATTTCTCTGACAAAAGATGGATCCATCAGTATCAAAGAACCCTCTTAAAAAAGCTAAAAGATGCTTCTTATTTTTCTTAATCCAGTTTGGAATAAATAACTCTCCTTTTACCCCGCTTGGAATTCCCAAATAGTTTAAGGATTCTTCTATATTTACACTTTCTACTGAAAGTCCGTAAAAATTTATTCTCTTATTAAAAACAGTGCCTACATTTCTTGAAAAAAGAGGAAACATTATCTCTTTGTTAAATAAGGGAATAATATAATTATCATAATGTTCTCTATCCTCAATTAAATGCCCTCTTAATTGAAACTTTACTCGATTAGAATTGCTTCTATAAGTCAATCCTCCATCTCCAAAGCTCAATCCAACCAATTCTGCAGTATTTTCATTTCTCTTTACTTTCATTTTATTCTTAGAATTAGAATACATACTCAAAACTTTAAACCCTTAGGACAATTTTAAAGTAATAAAGAAACAAATTATAATTAAAATCTTACATATAAAAAGGTTTATAAATCAAAAAAGGAGTATAATTTCGAGACGGCCATAGTAGGTTGGTTCCACCCGATCTCGTTCCGATCTCGGAAGTTAAGCAACCTACGTTGTTATCAGTACTGTCCGACAAGATGGGAAAATAGCAAGCTGTCTTAAATTTTTTCGTAAGAAAAAATATAAGTTAAAAATTTCCAAATTCAAAGGTAAGTTTTTTCTTAAATTTTTTTAAAGATTGTAAATAAATTTATTCAAGACATGAATATAATCTTTATTCAAACCCCCCAATCTAAAAATTACAACTTTATTAAATCCACTCTTTTTTACAAATTTTAAATCCCTTTTAATATTTTCTGATGAGAGAATCGGTTCATTTCCTAAAATTCCTTTTGCAATTGTTCCAAGAGAAATTGAATAATTTGATTTATCTTTAATATTAATTAAATTCTTTTTAACTTTATTATTAATATACTCCGAAAGCATACTTGAATACCACATTATGCTTCTTTCATAATTAATATTATAATTTAATCCTAAAAATTTCATAAACTCTGAAACAAACGCGAAAGGATATTCGGCTGTTGTTATTCGATGTTTGTTTTTCTCAAAAAAATTCTTAATTAATTTTTTATTTCTTCTAAAAGAAAATATGTTTTTTATATACATTTTCCACCTGCTTCTAAGAGGTAATTCTAAATCAATAAGCAAAGAATTGTTAATCTTCTTTAGTTCATTGAATAATTCAATTAAGTCCTTTGTATTTGAGAAAGGAGAAATCCAATAAGAGTTTTTTATAATAGGCCAATATGCAATTTCAATATTCTTTTTGTATGATTTTGCAATTTTCTCATATTTCTTAAACTCTTGGATAGACTTTGAAGCAATAAAAATTTTTGAAGGGAATTTTATGAGTTTTAACTTTTCAAGAGAATCTTTACTTGGAAACTCTTCATAAAACTCTATTTTCATTTTCTATCAAAAAACTCCTTTACTTTATTTAAAATATTTTTATCCTTTGTTATTGTGAAATGAAAAAAATTCCAAGTATGAAAAGGATTTTCTACTTTCCCAGAACTCCCTGGGACAAGAATGTCCAAATAAGAATAAATGTTAATTGTCTTTGTCTTGTTCATCTTCCTTGAATTAAGCTTTTTAAGAAATTCTGAATTGTAAAATAATTCCTTTAATCCTCTTCTATCTTTAGAATAAAATATTGGAACATAGCTTCCTTTGAAAGGAGAGCAAATTGTAGCTAATTTATCAACTTTATTTGGAGAAACAAATTTTGTATAATATGACGCAATAATTCCTCCAGCACTAACTCCAATTAAATTTACTCTTTCATTTTTGCTAGTTTTTGAAATTATAAAATTATCTAACTCTTTTGCAATCTCATCTAAAGATTGCCTTAACCTAGAATTATATTCAAAGCAAATTACTTTGTAATTGTCTAATACTTTCTTTGCAGTTTCAGAATCTTTTTTAGAACCTGTGAACCCATAAATAAAAATTACCTTCTTCATAAGTCAATTTGTTAAAAGAACTAATTAAAATTAACTCTTCTTAAACTTCGCAATCAATTCAATATGGTCTTCTTGCCCTAAGAAGATTGCTCTGCAACAGAATCTTTCAAGTCCCAATTCATCAAGAACTTTCTTTGAATTCTCGCCTTGGGCTATTCGCTTTTTGTATTCTTCCCATAAATGGCCTATTGGCTTCCCGCAACTGAAACACCTAAGTGGAATTATCATATAAATAATGTTGAAATGTTGTTTTTAAAACTTACGATGGGCAATTTAGAGTATATTTTACAAAAATTTACCAAAATCTAAAGAAAACTCAATATTATTACAGAATATTACACAAAAATTTAAAAACTGTTTTTTATTAAGAAAAGAATTAGCTTAAAAAAGGAGGCAAAATGGCAAAAAAATGTATTTATTGTAAATCTGAAATTCATGATGATAGATCTCTTGACGTTTGTAACAGGTGTGGGACGGGAGTTTGGGGAGAAAAAATGTTTAATGCAATTCTGTTAAATATGGAAAACGCAAAAGATAAAGGGGATTTATGCAATTCTAATCTTTCTTCAAATGAACCTCCTTCAAAAGTGGGAAATTCTAGAATTAGTTTTATGTAAAAAGCTATGTGTAAATTTAATACTTAATTTTTAATTTCTTAAGCAAATTCTCGGCTGTGCCGATATAGCAAAGAACTTTTTGCTTAACTTTTCCTTTTTCTTTATAACTTTTGACAACATAATAATAATTAATTCCTTTAACTTTCTTCTTTCTGATAAATGCCATGTTATTATTTAATCTCCTTAGGTTATAAA
>Ga0265292_1000221_pt1 | contig 99044 bp, 104 predicted proteins | sample Munlanlewell296A_FD_189080 | JGI IMG/M metagenome (GOLD analysis project Ga0265292, IMG submission 189080) | Leachate microbial communities from a municipal landfill in Southern Ontario, Canada - Leachate well 296A | ecosystem: Engineered > Solid waste > Landfill > Unclassified | place: Canada...
GCCTTATCTAAAGGCAAAGAACAAGGGCCGAAAAAATCTTCGGGCTGAATAGCACGGAATTTTATCCCAAAAATAAAAGCAAAGAGAAAGTGAATGCAAAACAGACTTTTTCTACAGACTCGTTATGCCCGGAAAGTAATATTGACAAAAGGCACACAATGTCGTAATTATATATTATGAAGGTTTTCCGATGGGACAATGAAAAAAATGAATTACTGAAGAACAGCAGAGGTGTTTGTTTTGAACAAGTCGTTATTTTGATGGAAAGAGAAGATATTTTGGAAACAATTGAACACCCAAATCAAAATAAATATCCGGGGCAAAAAATAGCAACAGTCATGATTGATGATTATGCTTACCTCGTACCTTATGTTCAGAAAAGCGACGAGATATTTTTAAGAACCATAATTCCCAGCAGAAAAGCTACAAACAAGTATATGAGGTCAAAAAAATGAAAAAGATAATATTAGATGCAGAAGAAAAAGATATTCTTGATTCATATGAGCGTGGAGAATGGAAACCTGTTAAGAATCCAAAGGCGGAAATTAATAAATTACAGGAGTACGCAAGGAATACACTGCAAAAAGACAAGAGAATAAATATTCGGATGTCATCAAAAGATTTGGATCAGGTGCAAGTCATTGCTGCACAGGAGGGAATTCCTTACCAAACATTAATATCCAGTATCATTCATAAATACGCATCAGGATATTTAATAGAGAAAAAAAGGGCTTAACAAATCAAGCGAGTTTTTACAGCAGTCCTTCTCTTCTTTGCATCTCCTCTATTTTCTCTCTCTTTTCTTTGCAGTCGATGCAGTAGATAGCGTAAGGCAGGATATTGAGCCTTTTTTCGCTGATTTCATCTCCGCAATCCTCGCAGATACCGTAGGTGCCCTCATTGAGTTTTCTTATCGCCTCATCTAATTTCTGCAGGTCGTCGCGGTGTGAACTCAGGTGCTTCAGGTTTATATCTTCGGCCAGATCCACGATCGACCAGTCACCGTCATCGAGGGCCGTATCAACAAGTTGTTTCGATTCTCCTTTGATATACCTGGAGGTATCGTTTATAATCTCTTTCAGTATCTCTTTTCTTTTCTCGACAAGGAGTCTTCTGAGACGGAGATTTCTCTCTTCCTCGGTTTCTTTTTTAGCGGGCGGTGGAGGGGCAATTTTCGGCCTGGGAGCAGGCTTAGTCTTCCCAACGCTTTTTGGTTTGGAAGGAACCGGAGTCTTTTTTGCAACGGGTTTCGGTTTCTTTTTCCCGGATATTTTAATGCCCGGCTTTTTTGCCTTTTTTTCCGCCATTAAAGTGTTTCTTTCGGACCGCTCTCTTCAGATTTTTCTTCTTTGAAAACTTCAATAATGCTTCGCACCTTTATCCCTGCCGCCTGCAATGCCTTTTGAATATCGGTCAATTTCGCGTCGGTTACTTTCAGGATAAAATTGCCGTTTGTCATCTTTAGACTTCCATTATCTCTTTTTCTTTGTGTCCCAATACTTCATCAACTTTTGTGATAAAAGAGTCAGTAATCTTCTGCGTCTCTTCCTGTGATTTTTTCACTATGTCTTCGCTGATGTGTTTGTCTTTTTCGAGTTTTTTGATCTCTTCGATGATGTCCCTTCGAATGTTTCTGATGGCGACTTTTGCCTCTTCGGCTTTTTTCCTGACCGTTTTAACAAGCAGTTTCCTTCGTTCTTCCGTAAGCGGAGGTATGTTTATCCTCACCATCTTGCCGTCGTTCATCGGTGTAAGGCCGAGGTCCGATTTCAGGATCGCTTTTTCAATGTCGGGTATGACTTTGGGGTCCCATGGCTGGATTGCGATCTGCCTGCTTTCGGGAATACTCAGGCTCGCAAGCTGCTCTAAAGGAGTAGCGGCATTATAGTAGTTCACCGAAATATCGTCTAAGAGCGCCAGAGAAGCCCTGCCTGTCCTGATGGATGCAAAATCCTTTTTCAGGGCCTCAATGGTCTTTGACATCCTGTCATTAGTTTTTCTTTTTAACTCTTGCTCCATCGTTCCCCCTTACAAGAGTCCCGATTTTTTTGCCTTCGATAATCTTTCTGATATTGCCTTTTCCTCTCAGGTTGAATACCATAATCGGGAGGTTGTTGTCCATGCATAATGATATCGCGGTCGAGTCCATTATGCTTAAGCCTTTCCTTAGAACGTCAATATATGTAATGGAATCATATCTCTTTGCAGCGGGGTCTTTCATAGGGTCGGAAGAATACACGCCGTCAACCTTTGTCGCTTTCAAGATGATATCCGCTCCGATCTCCATGGCTCTCAGAGAAGCGGCCGTATCGGTCGTGAAATAGGGGTTGCCGGTGCCGGCGGCAAAGATGACCGTTCTGCCTTTTTCAAGATGCCTCATCGCCTTTCTTCTTATATACGGCTCTGCAAGTTCCTTCATCTCTATAGCCGACTGCACCCTTGTAGCGACGCCGTGTTTTTCAAGGGAATTCTGAAGGGCAAGGGCGTTGATTACCGTGGCAAGCATTCCCATATAATCGGCGGACGCCCTTTCTATGCCCTGGACGCTCGCCTCCACGCCTCTGAAGATATTGCCGCCGCCTATAACTATCGCCATCTGAACTCCCATTGATACGGCGTCCTTTATTTCTTTCGCTATGAAATCCACTGTGGCAGGGTCAACTCCGTAACCTCTGTCTCCCATCATAGCTTCGCCGCTGATCTTGAGGAGTATTTTTTTGTACTTCAAGGTTTCTGCCCTAACGCTTCGCCAAGCTGAAATCTTGCATACCTTTTGATCATTATATTCTCGCCTAATTTTGCGATCTTTTCCGTGATAAGGTCTTTTATTTTCATCTTCTGGTCGGTATCTTTTATGAATATCTGGTCGAGGAGACAGAAGTCGGTATAAAACTTTTCAAGTTTGCCTTCGATGATTTTTTCCACAACCTGCGACGGTTTATTCGCAACCTGAACCTTATATATTTCCTTTTCGCGTTCCAGAACGTCCTGAGGCACGTCTTCCCTTGATAGATAGACCGGGGTTGCGGCCGCTATATGCATGGCAATATCTTTAACAAGCTGCTTGAAATCGTCCGTCCTTGCAACAAAATCCGTCTCGCAGTTTACTTCTATCATCGTCCCGATCTTCCCCATATGGATATATGATTCGATGAGACCTTCCGACGCCGTCCGTCCCGCCTTTTTAGAGGCGGTTGCAAGACCTTTCTGCCTCAGCAGATCTACTGCCTTTTCAAAATCACCATTGCTTTCGGTCAGGGCCTTTTTGCATTCCATCATCCCGACGCCGGTTTTTTCTCTGAGGTCCTTTACCATCTCTGCTGAAATAGTTGTCATTCTGCCGCACCTGCTTCTTCCTGCCGGATTTTTTCTTCAACCTTGGTTTTTTCCGCCTCTTCCGCGTTTTTCTTTGACAGTGTTTCTTTGCCTTCCATAATGGCGTCGGCTATCTTCGAGGTTATAAGTTTTATTGCCCTTATTGCGTCGTCATTTCCGGGGATAACATAGTCTATTTCATCGGGGTCGCAGTTGGTGTCTACTATTGCTATGATAGGTACGGAGAGCTTCCTCGCTTCCGCAACGGCGATCCTCTCTTTTTTTGGATCTACGATAAAAAGCGCTCCCGGTATGCCGGACATATCTTTAATGCCGGAAAGGTTTTTTTCGAGTTTTGTCCTTTCCTGTTCGAGGGCGGCAACCTCTTTTTTAGGGAGCAGTTCATATGTGCCGTCCTGTTTCATTGTCTCTATTTTCTTCAGCTTTTCGATGCTCTTTTTTATCGTGTAAAAGTTTGTCAGCATGCCGCCGAGCCAGCGCTGGTTTACATAGAAAGCGCCGGACTTTTCAGCCTCTTCCTTTATGGCGTCCTGTGATTGTTTTTTTGTGCCTACAAAGAGCACGGGCGCCCCGGACATGGTGACTCTCTTTACGAAATTATAGGCTTCCTCAAGACCTTTGACCGTCTTTTGAAGGTCGATAATATAGATGCCGTTTCTTTCTCCGAAGATGTATTTCTTCATCTTTGGATGCCATCTTTTTACCTGATGACCAAAGTGCACGCCTGCTTCAAGCAGTTCCTTCATTGCCGCTACCATCTTGTTTTTATCCTCCTGTTTTTGCAAAAAGCCTTTTTTTCTATTCAATCCCGGCTTTTTTATATAGGATATGAACTAAGGATTTCCTTAAAATAAGGAAAAATTCCTTTAGGAAGAGAAGATTAACACAAAAAAGGCTTTTTTTGCAAGGGGATAGAGTGTAAAATAGTAAGCATTCAGTTATGGGTTGAGAAATCCTCCCCTTTGCAAGGGGAGGTTGGAGGGGTTATTGAAAAATATTAAAACCACCCCTTCCCCTCCTTGCAAAGGAGGGGATTAAGCCTGTAACTTAAGGATTACGAAAATTACCGGAAGGGGGCAATATGATAGAACGTTATACACTTCCCGTGATGGGAAAGCTTTGGGAGATTGAGAACAAATATCAGAAGTGGCTTGATGTAGAGATTGCAGCCTGCGAGGCATGGGCTGAAATCGGCGAGATACCGGCGGACGCCGTGCGGGGCATAAAAAAGAAGGCGACTTTTGACGTCAGGCAGATTAACGAGATAGAAAAGGTTGTCAGGCATGATGTCATAGCTTTTCTTACTTCCGTAGCACACGGCCTCGGGCCCGATTCAAGGTTTATCCACAAAGGACTTACTTCATCGGATATTCTGGACACCGCCCTTGCGCTTCTCATGCGCGAGGCCTCCGACATCATCATGAAAGATATAAAAGATCTTATGGAGGTCCTTAAAAAGCAGGCATTTTCCTTTAAAGATATGCCTATGATAGGCAGAAGCCACGGTATTCACGCGGAGCCGATGACATTCGGTCTCAAGTTTGCCCTGTGGTATGAAGATATGAGAAGAAATCTCCTCAGGATGAAAAGGGCAAGAGATATAATAAGCATTGGAAAGCTTTCCGGAGCTGTTGGGACATTTTCAAATATTCCTCCGGTGATTGAAGAGAAGGTATGCAGAAAACTTGGCCTTAAACCCGAGCCTGTCGCCACCCAGATCGTCCAGCGGGACAGGCATGCAGACTATCTGACAACCCTTGCGCTTATTGCCGCTTCTGTTGAAAAAATCGCAGTCGAGATTCGGCACCTCCAGAGGTCGGAGGTCCTTGAGGCTGAAGAACCGTTCCTGAAAGGACAAAAGGGCTCCTCTGCAATGCCTCATAAGCGGAATCCCATAGGCTGCGAAAACCTTTCAGGATTAGCAAGGATCGTCAGGGTGAATTCGCTTGCCGCGCTCGAAAATATCGCCCTCTGGCATGAACGGGACATATCTCATTCCTCGGTCGAACGGGTGATCATACCCGACAGCACAATACTTGTCGATTATATGCTCAACAGACTGAAAGGCATCCTTGAAGGGCTTCATGTCTATCCCAGGAGGATGAAAGAGAACATGGCGAGAAGCTACGGCCTGTTTAATTCACAGCGTGTCATGCTTGCCTTGGTGGACAAAGGTCTCACCCGTGAGGCTGCGTATGAGCTCGTCCAGAGAAACGCGATGAAAAGCTGGAAGACGGGGGACCAGTTTAGGAAATTGTTATTGAAAGATAAGGAAGTCAGGAAATGTCTGACGACGAAAGAGGTCGATAACATTTTTGATCTTGATTATTATCTGAAGAATGTGGATTACATATTCAAAAGGGTATTCGGCTCGTCTTAAATCATCAGTTGTATAAAATGAAAGGCAGACATGATAAAAAATCTTTTAAACGCGACAAAAGATAATCCATATTCACCTGATGGCACTTTTAAGCTTATATGTGTATTTTAGATAAATGCATATCGAACAGTGACAATAGTGCATTATGGAGTCGCCTAAAAGCTTTTTCATCATATCTGCCTTTCATTCATATTGATGATCTGTTCCCCAATGTTTAGGGTAATAAACCGATACGATCCGCCGATTTCTGATAAAATAAAAAAATAGATGAGTCTATTGCATTTTTATCGAAGGCCGGCATTATCACCGGCGAAGAAAAATGAATTATTGTCTCTTGCAAAACAGAGCGTTTCTTCCTCTATCGAAGACATTGAGACGGAATACTGTTTCAACATAGAGACTAAGTCGCCTCTTACCGGTGAGGAAGCGAATATCCTCCGCTGGCTGCTATCGGAAACATTCGAGCCGGAGAATTTTGCGGAGGAGAGTTTTTTAGTTCGTCCTTCATCCCTCGTCCTTAATCCTTTAATTATCGAGGTCGGCCCCCGAATGAATTTCACTACCGCCTGGTCGACGAATGCAGTCTCCGTCTGCCATGCCTGTGGTTTGACAAAAATTACAAGGATCGAAAGATCAAGAAGATACAAGTTAATAATTACACCTTCTTCATCCTTCATCCTTCATCCTTCATCCTTCCCGGACCTCATCCACGATCGGATGACGGAATGCCTGTATCCGGACAGATTGACTACCTTTGAAACCGGGATAAAGCCCGAGCCCGTATATATCGTGCCTGTTATTGAAGAAGGCAAAGAGGCGCTTAGAAAAATTAATGCCGGGATGGGGCTTGGTCTGGATGAATGGGATATAGAATATTATTACGGCCTTTTCGTGAAAGACATCGGACGAAATCCGACCAATGTGGAATGTTTTGACCTTAGCCAGTCAAACAGCGAACATTCCCGGCACTGGTTCTTCAGGGGCAGATTGGTGATCGACGGGCAGGAGATACCTCACACTCTTATGGAAATAATCAAACATCCTCTCGTTAATAATCCCGGGAATAGTGTTATTGCATTCAAAGATAATTCAAGCGCTATACGCGGCTATACTATATCGACCATAATCCCGGAGCATACCGGCAGGCCGTCGCGTTTTCAGGAGAAGAAGCTTGATTATCACATAATCTTTACGGCAGAGACCCATAATTTCCCGACAGGCGTAGCGCCTTTTCCCGGGGCGGAGACAGGCGCCGGCGGACGGATAAGAGACGTCCATGCAACAGGCAAAGGCAGTTTAGTCATAGCCGGAACTGCCGCATACTGTGTCGGTAATCTGAGGATACCGGGCTACAAGCTTCCATGGGAAGACCCGTCCTTTGAATATCCGCCAAACCTTGCCACTCCATTGCAGATAGAGATAGAGGCAAGCAACGGCGCGTCCGACTACGGGAACAAATTCGGCGAACCGCTTATACAGGGGTTTACCCGATCTTTCGGTTTAAGGTTGCCGGACGGTGAAAGAAGGGAATGGATAAAACCGATTATGTTTACCGGAGGCGCCGGCCAAATGGACGACTGCCATCTTGAAAAAGATGAGCCGCAAAAGGCTATGTATGTTGTGAAGATAGGCGGCCCTGCTTACAGAATCGGCATAGGAGGAGGCGCCGCATCAAGCATGATACAGGGTGAGAATATAGCCGAGCTTGATTTTAGTGCCGTGCAGCGCGGCGATGCTGAAATGGAGCAGAAGGTGAACCGGGTCATACGCGCCTGCGTGGAAATGGTCCGGGGAAATCCGATTGTGAGTATACACGACCAGGGCGCCGGCGGGAACTGTAATGTTGTGAAAGAAATCATTTACCCTGCCGGAGCGAAAATAGAGATAAGGAATATCCAGGTTGGCGACAATACCCTGTCGGCTCTCGAAATCTGGGGCGCTGAATATCAGGAACAGAACGCCCTGCTTATAAGGCCGGAAAAATGGGAAGAATTTAATACATTGTGTGACAGGGAAAAAGTGCCATGCGCCGTTATCGGAGATGTAACCGGCGACGGTTATATCGTTCTTCATGATGAAAACGACGGAAGCATACCGGTGGACCTTGACCTCTCAAAGGTCCTCGGAGAGATGCCCCGCAAAACCTTTACCATGCAGCGCATCCAACCGAAACTCGAACCTCTTGTATTACCGGATACTTTGACAGTGCAGGACGCCCTCGACAAAGTGCTCCGCCTTGTCTCTGTAGGTTCAAAAAGATTCCTTACGAATAAGGTAGACCGGTCCGTTACCGGACTTATTGCCCGGCAGCAGTGTGTCGGCCCTCTTCACTTAACTCTGTCTGATGTAGCGGTAATTGCTCAAAGCCACTTCGGATTAACCGGGGCAGCTATTTCCATTGGAGAGCAGCCGATCAAAGGGTTGCTAAGCCCCCAGGCAATGGCCCGCATGAGTGTCGGAGAGGCATTGACCAATATCGTATGGGCAAAGGCGAGCAGGCTTGAAGATATCAAGTGCTCGGGGAACTGGATGTGGGCGGCAAAGCTTCCGGGGGAAGGCGCCAGGCTTTATGACGCTGCAATTGCGTTAAGGGATATTTTGCAGGCTCTCGGCATAGCAATAGACGGAGGGAAAGACAGCCTTTCAATGGCTGCAAAAGTTGTCGGGCGGTCGGATACGGAAATCGTAAAATCTCCGGGAGCCCTTGTTATTTCCGCCTATGTCACATGCCCGGACGTCACAAAAATCATCTCGCCGGATATAAAGAGGCCGGGTGAAAGCGGTTTGATTTATATCGATCTTGGAGAAGGGAAGAACAGGCTTGGAGGTTCGGCCCTGGCACAGTGTTACAGACAGATAGGAGATGCCTCACCTGATGTAGAGAATCCGCAATTAATCAAGGATACCTTTAATGCAATCCAGTATTTTATTGATAAAGGACTGATACTCTCAGGCCATGACAGGAGCGACGGAGGATTAATTGTTACGCTCCTTGAAATGGCTTTCGGCGGGAACTGCGGGATTGACGTTGATATTAAGCAAGGCGCAAAGAGTATGAAGCATAGCGCAGATATACCAATTCTCTTTTCGGAAGAACTCGGGATGGTTATCGAATATCTCCCGGAGAGTGAAAGCGCAATTACATCTCATCTGAAAGATAAAGGAATACCCCATCAGATAATAGGCAAAACTACTAAAGAACAAGGGATAAATATCGGCATTGCCGGTCAATCCGTTCTCAAAGAAGATATGCGGGTTCTCAGGTCTGTCTGGGAAGAAACAAGTTATCAGCTCGACAGGCTCCAGGCAAATCCTGAATGTGTTGAAGAAGAAAGAAGAAACAACTTTGACAGGAAAGGGCCCCGGTACGTCCTTTCCTTCACTCCAAAGAAAACGCCTGATAACATTCTTCAGATAAAAGATAAACCTAAAGTTGCCGTTTTGCGGGAAGAGGGAAGCAACGGCGACCGTGAGATGACATCCGCATTTTACCATGCCGGGTTTGAGGTATGGGATGTCACAATGACGGACCTTATAAAAGAACGAATCGGACTTGACGACTTCCGCGGCGTCGCCTTTGTCGGCGGCTTCAGTTATGCCGATGTCCTTGATTCTGCCAAAGGATGGGCCGGGGTAATCAGGTTTCATAAAAAACTCTATGAGCAGTTCGAGAGGTTTTATGAAAGACCGGATATCTTCAGCCTCGGCGTCTGCAATGGCTGCCAACTGATGGCGCTCCTCGGCTGGGCGCCCTGGAGAGGAATTCCCGACAAGATACAGCCCAGATTCATACGGAATAAATCCGGCAGGTTTGAATCAAGGTTCTCAACCGTCCGGATTGTATCAAGCCCCTCGATAATGCTTAAAGGGATGGAAGGCTCGACTCTCGGCGTATGGGTTGCGCATGGCGAGGGAAGGCTTTATTTTCCTGATAAAGACATGATGCGGGAAGTTCTTGACAAGAATCTTGCACCGGTAAGATTCGTCGACGACGAGGGAGGATTCACCGAAAGGTATCCCTTCAATCCCAATGGTTCACCATCAGGCATAACAGCTTTATGCTCACCCGACGGCAGGCATTTGGCCTTAATGCCCCACCCTGAAAGGGTTTTCCTCAAATGGCAATGGGCGTATATGCCGGAAGAATGGAAGGAAACACTTCAAGCGTCTCCATGGCTTCGGATGTTCCGGAACGCAAGAGAATGGTGTTCTTATAAAAGAGATTAAAGAATTTCTACCATATTTATTTTCTTCGATTACAAAATTATTAAGATATGGTATTGTATAGTATCCTACCTTTGAAGTCAGAGAAGTCTCGAAGCTTTAAGGAGTTAGGGAATTTTATTCTATAAAAGCGGGGTTAAATTATTATGGGTAAGAAACTGTATGTAGGAAGTATCTCTTTCAATGCAACAGAGGAATCTCTTCGGGAGCTTTTCTCAAGTATTGGAGAGGTTGAATCGGTAAAAATAATTACCGATGCAGACACGGGGCGTTCCAAGGGTTTTGGCTTTATTGAAATGGCATCCGCAGAGGATGCTAAAAAAGCTATAGACCAATTAAACGGCACAAAATTTATGGAGCGCGCTTTGATGGTTAATGAGGCAAGACCCCAGCAGCCAAGGGAAGGGCGAGGTTTCGGCGGAGGCGGAGGCAGGGGCGGTTTCGGCGGAGGCGGAGGCAGGGGATCAGGTTATGGAAGAGACAGGAGATAAGCTATCATAGAGATAAGAGTAGTCGGCAATGATATAGAAAAAGCCATTAAAATTCTGAAGCGCAAAGTTCAGACTGAAGGTCTACTCAAAGAAGTCAAGGCGAGAAATTTCTATGAAAAGCCTTCGGTTAAAGAAAAACGAAAACGAGCAGAGGCGCGCAAGACAAGGGCAAAGGCCCAGAAGCAGAGAAGATTTTAATAAACAATGTTTTTCTGTTGACCTTTTGCACTATTGCGGATATTGCCGCCTTCATGCCTATATTTTGGGCTGTGCGGCGCTTCTACTCGCACGGAATATAAAACTAAAAGGAGAAACAAACAATAGCTAATCAAAGACGAGTATTGCCCAAAAGGGTCGTTGATCTTACCCGCGTAAACAATCAGATCAGGCTGATTAAATCCAAACAGATACGAGTCGTTGCCGATGAAGGGCAAATCGGCGTCATGGATATTGAAGCGGCATTGAAATTAGCCGGTGAGCGAGAGCTGGATCTTGTAGAAGTCGGACCCGAGTCTGATCCGCCGGTCTGTAAGATCATGGATTACCGGAAGTTCAAGTTCGATAATAGCAAGAAACTTCAGAAGTCCAGAAAAAAACAGGCGACGCAAACCATGAAGGAAATCAGGATGCGCCCGTTGATAGATACCCATGATTATGATTTCAAGAAGCGTAATGTGAGGAAGTTTATTGAGCATGGGGACAAAGTTAAAGTTACAATCCAGTTTAAAGGGCGGGAATTGAGTCGCCAGGAACTGGGCATGAAGGTCCTGAACAGGTTGGTGTCGGAACTGGCGGATATCGCAAAAGTGGAAACGCAGCCTAAAATGGAAGGCCGCCAGCTGGTTATGATTCTTATGGCCTTGTAAGTTCGTTGATATTTTCTAACCTGACGCTTCTTTGAATGCTTTGAGGAGTCGCTTTCTTGCGCCCCGCTACCCGCTGATAGATTTCGTCGTTAAGACGGAAAGTCGGGATCATATCGGAAATTTTCCCCTTATCGTGTCTGCTATAGCTCCTTTGTTGACCGCGTATACTGTAACGTTCTATAATTTTAAATATAACTTACTGTTTTAAAAAAGTTTTTGGAATATTTAAGGGAGGACTCATGCATATTGGGATTATTGGGACCGGTTATGTAGGACTTGTGACGGGCGCCTGTTTTGCCGAATTCGGCCTCTTTGTCAACTGTGTTGACAAAGATGAGAAGAAAATAAAGGCGCTGAAGAAGGGAGAAATCCCTTTTTACGAACCGGGACTTGACGAGCTTGTTAAGAGGAATGTCAAACAGGGAAGACTTATTTTCACCACAAAAATTGCAAAGGCAGTCGAGTCCTCTCTCGTCATTTTCATCGCCGTAGGCACGCCGAGGAGAGGCGACGGCTCCGCTGATATGAAATATGTGGAAGAGGTCGCAAGAGAAATCGCGAACCAGATGGATGACTATAAGGTGATCGTCACCAAAAGCACCGTTCCGGTGGGCACCGGTGAGAAAATAAGGGAGATTATATCACGGAACCTGAAATCACGGACGGACTTTGACATCGTGTCAAACCCCGAGTTCCTGCGCGAAGGGTCTGCGATCGAGGATTTCATGAGGCCGAACAGGGTCGTTCTCGGCACTGCAAGCCCTCAGGCCGTTGCAATTATGAAAGACCTGTATAAACCGCTCTATCTTCTTGAGACTCCTTTTGTAATAACAAACATCGAAACCGCGGAGCTTATAAAATATGCCTCAAATTCTTTTCTTGCAACAAAGATATCTTTTATTAATGAGATTGCCACACTCTGCGAAAAAGTGGGAGCGGATGTCCATATGGTTGCGAAGGGAATGGGACTTGACCAGAGGATAGGCTCAAAATTCCTTCATCCCGGTCCCGGATACGGCGGCTCCTGCCTTCCCAAGGATACCACCGCCCTTCTCAAGATTGCGGAAGATAATAACGTACATCTTGGCATTGTCGATGCGGCTGTCAGGGCCAATGAAAGGCAACGGGGATATATGGTAGAAAGAATCAAAGAATCCATGGGTGATCTTAAAGGTAAAACCATTGCGGTCCTCGGACTCTCTTTTAAACCCAATACGGATGACATCAGGGATGCCCCCTCTGTCCCGATAATTAAAACCCTTCTGAAAGAGGGAGCAAAGATCCGGGCATACGACCCTGTTTCAATGGAGGAAGCGGGAAAGATATTGCCGGAGATAAAATATTGTAAAGACCCCTATAACACTTTAAAGGGCGCCGATGCGCTTATCATCATGACCGAATGGAACCAGTTCAGAAACCTTGAACTCGACAAGATCAAAGCGCTTTTAAATAGCCCCTTTTTCTTTGATCTGAGAAATATCTATGACCCGCAGAAGATGAGAGAAAAAGGGTTTCAGTATTATTCGGTAGGCAGGGCGTAGAACAATCAAATCATGAAGATCATCTGCCAGAACAGGAAGGCATATCACGATTATCACATTGAGGAGACTGTAGAGGCCGGTATCTCTTTACTGGGCACTGAAGTAAAATCCCTCAGAGAAGGAAGGGCGAATCTCAAGGACAGTTATGTGCTTATGAAAGGCGGAGAGGCTTTCCTCCTGAACTGCCATATCAGCCCTTACAGTCACGGCAACATCATGAACCACGACCCTCTGAGGACACGTAAGCTGCTTCTGCACAGAAAGCAGATAAGCAGTCTGACGGGTACGGCAACTTCTAAAGGATACACCCTGATAGCGCTGAAGCTCTATTTTAAGGATTCCTTTGTCAAGGTCGAGATAGGTCTTGCAAAAGGCAAAAGACTCTACGAGAAAAGGGAAGCCATAAAGGAGAGGGAGGCCAAAAGAGAGATAGAAAAAACAATGAAGAATAGGTGATAATATATGTAAGGACACGGAGTATCTATCCCGGATACTTGCAAAGCCGTGTTAAAGAAAAGGGGGCGAAAGGGCTCGACGGGGGTTACGAGAATCAGGTTGCATGTCGTGGTCCGTCACCACGTAAAAAGGCGGAAAAAAACACAAACGCCAATAACGAACTGGCAATCGCTGCTTAATTAATTAAGCAGCCGCTGCCCTGAAATTGTCTGTGTTTCAGGTCACAGCGTCATTAAGCAGGCTGGCTCCGGGGGATCTCCCCTGACTTCGGAGTAAGACAAAGGGGGATAGGATTTCGGGACGCCTGCCTGACGGCAGCCCGGGGTCCGAGATGAAATAGTCGGGATACACATGTAGAAGCCTGGGAGCAGTACTTTCGGACGCGGGTTCAATTCCCGCCGCCTCCACCAAATAACTCTTTGAAATAATTATATTTAAGGGGTTAATTTTTCCTTCTTCTAAAACTATTTTTTCATAACGGTCTCCCGGGATTTATTTAGTTTCTTTTTTATCCTCTTTTTTGAGATCTCCGAATGCATATTTACCGATAATGTCCTCAATATCAAAAGGCGGATTGGTTTCCGTGATCGTTCCGCCTGGTTTCAGGATATCACCGCCTCCTCCCGGATCTATTTTAATGAGCTTGTCGCCGATGAGGCCGGAAGTTTTGATCGATGCGATGGCGTCTTCATAAACCCTGATGTCTTTTTGAATCCTTAATTTGAGCACGGCCATCTGCTTATCCTGGTCTATAATCAGTTGTTCCACCCTTCCTACCTCGATGCCCTCGATCTCAACAGGGCTGTCAACGCGAAGTCCCGATACTGAAGTGAAACGTGCATAGAGAATATAGTAATCGCCGCCAAACATTCGGATCTTGCCGAATTTGATGGTCATATATCCAACGCAAAGAAGGCCTATTACTATAAAAATTCCGACGATTGTTTCCAGCGAATACTTTTTCATTTTGAATCACACTCCTTACCACAAATATATTTTGCGATTCTTTTCTTGTTCATATCAGCCCTTTTTATGATCTGTTCGATCTCATCAGAGGAACTGCCTTCAGTTAGACCTGCATTTACAAATATCTCGAAGCATTCCCCTGCTTTTATTTTGTCCCTTATAAGTTCCCGGATTTCGGGGAGAAATTTTTTCTCGAGTCTCTGAGCAAAATCATTCACTAATTCCCCGGTTTTTTCAAGCCCTAAATGGGGCAATATTGTAAGGATCTCTTCTCTGCTATGGCGTGCCGAGAATCCTCCCAAAGGACCGAAATAGTTATTTAGATTCTCCCCTATGGATTTGAGGATTTCTATGGCAGCCTGAGGCCTGAAAAGATCGGAAAGGAAGTTAATATTAAAGCTGAATAGCACGGCAGTTATTGTGGTGTCCGCACGTCCACTACCCAGCGTCATGGCATACCTGGACTTGAACATCTCTTTTGAGAGCAGTCCGGTGAGCTCGTCCCTAAGGCCCTCGATGCTCACGAGAAATTCATCGATCATTGGATGCTTGAGTCTGGAAAACTCTTCATAGGACCCGCTAAAGGCGATCTTCCCTTCCCACAGGAGCAGTATGCGGTCGGAGATAAAGAAGACATCAGGGATATCATGACTGATGAGAACAGCGGTAAAACCGAACTTTTTTCTGTAATGGGCGATCATGCTCAGGATTATGTTTCTCCTTATAGGGTCCTGGCTGGTTGTCGGCTCGTCGAAGAGCACGATGGCCGGATCTGTTACAAGGGCCCTTGCCAGAGCCACACGTTTCTGCATACCGCCTGAGAGCTCTGCCGGGTACTTTCGGGAAGCATCCGTGAGTTCCATCTGTTCGATACGTGACATCACCTTCTTTTCAATCTCTTTCTTTTTGAGATTTGTCGTCTGTCTTAGCGGTAGGGCTATGTTTTCAAAGACGGTCATGGAATCAAAGAGGGCGTTGTTCTGGAACATATAGCTGATCCGGCTCCTGTATCCTTCCCATTCATTTTTCTTCATCTCATGAACAGGCATTCCCCTGAAGAGTATGCTCCCTTCGTCAGGAGAGAGGAGGCCGATGATATGCTTAATCAGAACGCTCTTGCCGCTGCCGCTTTTACCGATAATTGTCGTAATCTGGTTTTCATAAATGGAAAGGTCAGCCTTGTCAAGAATGGTCTTTCCCGCAAAGCGCTTGGTAATCCCTCTGAATTCTATCAATGGCGTTTCCATAGATGCCTCTACATTAGAAAAGATGTAACAACATAGTCTGAGATAAGTATTGTTACACAGGAGAATACGACTGCCGAGGTGGTCGAGAGACTGACGCTCCTTGCGCCGTAGCTGTCGGTACGCAGGTGCGTGAAGTATCCCTGGTAGCAACAGATTGTGGACACGAACACGGCAAAGACGAGTGACTTTATGAACCCACCCCTGATGTCCACTATATCCACATATGCATGGATGCGATAAAAGTAGGCGCCTTTATCCACACCAAGGAGCACAACGCCGGTGAGATATCCTCCGAGGATACCGATAAGATCAAATAAGGCGGTCAACAAAGGGAAACTGATAATTGAGGCTGCAATACACGGGCTGACGAGATACCGCTGGGGGTCTATACGCATGGTATAGAGGGCGTCTATCTGCTCGGAGATGCGGAGGTTCCCGATCTCTGCGGTCATTGCAGAGCCTGCACGTGCGGTTATCATGATTGCAGTAAGGACAGGCCCCAGTTCCCTGATGAGTGTGAGCGCAACGACTGAACCGAGGACCCCCTGAGAACCGAATTTGTTAAGGGTATAGAAAAGCTGAAGACCGAGCACCATGCCGGTAAAGAGGCCGACCAGCGTAACGATATTCGATGACTTTGCGCCAATGTAAAAGACCTGCTGAATAATCTCCCGGAGCTGTTTGCGACGAAAGATCTTCAGAAAGGCAAGCGTAAAAAAGATGGCTACGGCGCCAAGGTTGTTTATGACATTCATAGTCTTTTTGCCAAGGTAATAAAAGAAGGGCAGAGAGGGACTGTCTTTTATCGCCGATTCCATATTTATACAATATTACCACTTCGTTATTGCTTTTACAACACACTCGTAATCATTATTAGATTTGAATGTAAAATACTCATTTCCTAACTTGTGTGTATTTCAACTTGACCCTCAACTATTTCTTTCTCCAATTGTTAATTTATTTGCTATAATTTGTCATGCCTGATAACAGCGCCGATTATGGCCCGGAGAATCCACGACGATTTCAGGAATATGCTTATCTGGGGCGACAACAGGCTTGTTATGGCAAGCCTGCTCAAAGACTTCAAGGGCAAGATAGGCGTGAGAGGGGAAGCATGACAGAAAATGAACTTAGAGATTTTTTGCGGCAGCATTATCCCTTCGAGAACAAAGCATGTGAGTGGAAGGAGTGTAAGAATCTTACACACTCAGTCTCGGGAAGTAAGGGAGATGACATTATTTCGTATGTTTCTGCTATTGCGAAAATGGAAGGCGGACACCTGATAATTGGTGTGCAGGACAGACCTTAAAAAATGAAGATAGATATTCCGTATTATAAGCAGGAGAAAAACACTACTTGCGGAGTAGCCTGTGTGAGAATGGTGTTCCAATTCCACGGGAAAGAAGTCAGGGAATTTGAACTTGAGGAGGTATGCGAAACAGGATGGCTTGGTAATACATCCAGCGAACTTGTTGCGTGCATTGAAGGATTCGGTTTTATGTCAGAGGAGGTCGAAAGGATCAATGTTCAGTTTCTTAAAAAAGAGATTGAAAAGAACCGCCCTTTGATTGCCTTAATAGACCCTGCTGTTTTGTATGGAGGGTTGGAAGGATTCGGTCATTTTGTTGTTATAACAGGGATTGCAAAGGATAAGATATATTATAACGATCCGGATCTTGATAAGGATTTATCAAGAGACGTCAAAGAATTTTTTAAAGCCTGGGGGAAATTTTCTTTTAAGGGGGTAAAGATATGGAAATCTACGAAAAAGTGAGAAAGTACCTTTACGAAAATATCGGGCATATGACTACAGCCGGTACACCGAGATATGACATTGCCGAAAATTTCTGGAAAGTGCCCGTGCTTTGCAAGACAGAAAGGGGGATAATTATTGTCGGAGAGTTTCATTTGGATAAGAATGGCAATTTTGTAAATATACCGACAAAAAAGGAAATGCTGAAAACTGTTGAGCTTGCAATGAGCAAACTACCGTTTCTCTATTATGGAACCAGGAAAGAATTAGACAAACAAAAAATAAAGCCTGTGGTTATTTAGTCAATAATCTATGCCCAGCCCTATCATAAATTTATCAGCCCTTGAGCCGTTATATCTCCCTCATGAAATGCCTACGCATCACAGAGTCAGGGCGGAGAAAGAGGGAGATCCGGCAAAGAAAGTTAAAGGCCGCAGAACCAGTGATATTATTATCGCTCAGAACCTAAGAAGATACGTTACGGAGTGGAGAGAAACCGATTATCCCGGGGCGTCTGACACGACGAGGGAACTCCTGCATCACTGGTTTGGAAGAGATCATACTATTCTTTCTTTAGTTTCTTTAGGTACGTAGTTGCTAACAATGAATAACCTTGACAGACATATTGGTAGAACAGGGACGAGGGTCAGACTTGTTTATTGCAAATCGTTAGCTGCTGTAAGTTTGGGTCATGAAATTTAGTTGCTTCTTTGTTCCGGAAGGACAACGCACAAAGACTTCCCATCGATTTCTATTCTGCGGTGTCAAAGAAACACAATAGTTCGGATGAAAATAATCATACCTTGTCATGTAACGGCCTTGCGTGTTTGCAGGTGAACCAAACATTAGTCACTGTATTATATGCAACCTGTGAATATACCCTCACTTCTTTCTCAAGGCGCTCGCCGAGTGCATCGGCAGTAACATCAAGGTCGTATTGAGACTACAACCCAATCCAGAACTCCGAGGATGTTCCGAAGAACCGTGCAAGTCTGAGGGCTGTAAGAGTTGTTTTGAGTTTCAGGGCTTGTAGTACATAAGTTGACGTGAAAAGGGCCTGACTTTCTCGATGAGATCCCTCATCTCTGCATTCGGCATCTGACTGAACTTCATAGTAAACGCCACATTTTCTTCAAGCTGACGGACACTGTCGCATCCAATGACCACGGTTGAGACCGGCTGTGAAAGGGCAAAGTGAAGAAAGGGCTCCATAGACTTAAACCACGGAATCCTGGCTGCAAATCCCCTGAAATAGACCTTCATGCCGATTACTCCCATACTCTTTTGTTTGGCAAATGGTACAACTTCATCAAGAAAGCTCTTATAGTGTGGCTCGGCAGGATTAACCGGCAGCAGGACTGTATCAAAATCGAACAGGCTGATGCACTTTTTCAGTATCTCCGGGTTGTGGTGCCCTGTTACTCCGATGAATCGTGTCAATCCCTTTTGCTTCGCCTCTGCAAATGCCTCAATCGCGCCTCCCGGTCCAAAAATCTCTTTTACATCATCATCCGTCCTTATATCATGCATCTGCCATAGATCAAGGTGATCGGTCTTCATGTTCTTCAGGGTTTCCTGAAGATGTTCGAGCGCTCCCTTCCTGTCTCGCGCATGGGATTTGCTTGTGAGAAAAATCTTTTTTCTCCTCTCACGCAGAGCCTTGCCATAATATGACTCGCTTCCGGAGTATGCGCGTGCAGACTCGAAATAATTTATGCCGAGATCAAGCGCCCTGTTGATCAGCGCACAGGCTTCATCATCATGTCCAAATGTTCTAAGGACGCCTTCGCCGCCAAGGCCGAGTAATGTCACGTCAACCTTGGTCTTTCCAAGTTTTCTCTTTTGTATTTCCATAGGGAAATTGTATCACAATTGATTCATATTGTCTGAGTGTTCCGGAGCACCATTTAGTGGCATATTTTATAAAACACAGAGTAGGACAACTGTGCTATTCGGGCTGTTTAAAGGGGTTTTCTCTTTGTATGCGCGCGAGCTGCAGAGGTTTTCCTTCGAATACAAATATGGCCAGACCTCTTTCCTCCGTTGCTTTGCCTTTGACGGTCCATGTGCCTTTCCAGGAAATCGTCAGGAATACGGCAGGATCTTTTATTTCCAACCATGTCGGCGTAAATGCGAGGTCTGCCCGGTCAAATTTCTTTATGGCGCCTATTAGCTCCCTGTAACCCTCCTTTGTTGAATTCTCTTCAAGGGTTGAGCGGTCATTCTGTTCATAGGCGCTTTTAAGAGTCTCCGCAAGCCGGAAAGCCTCCTGCGCCAGTCTCGACTCCTCGGAAGTCTTCTTGACATCTTTGCCGCCGCAGGAGAAAGAAAACAATATCAGCACAATGAATAATATTTGAGAACTAATCTTCATAAGTTTGTTCATAATTTTAAAATCCATTCTCCATTGAAATTTCTACACGTATTATACATAACAACATTATCATTGGTCTACCAGTCCGTTAAGCTTCTTGCCTTATCGGCTTATTATCCATATTATAAAAACATGCGCAACCTGCAACCAGTCGAACTTTTAATAAAAGGCTTTTCCGAGCTGGGGATTACATTTACGGAAGAACGGGGCAATGCCTTCATGAGCTATCTATCCGAACTGAAGAAATGGAACAAGGCATATAATCTTACCGGCCTTAAAACCGATGAAGATATTATCATCAAGCATTTCCTTGACTCGCTGCTTTATCTGAAAGCCCTGCCGGATGGTCTGCTAAAGGTCGCAGATATCGGAAGCGGCGCAGGGTTTCCGGGAATACCGGTCAAGATTATGCGTCCGGAAATCGAAATGTATCTCATCGAGCCTACGGGGAAAAAAACCGCCTTCCTCAGACATATCACAAGACATCTGCATCTGAATGATATTCATGTCATAGAAAAGAGAATAGAAGACACAAAGGTATCCAATGAGATACCCTCTCCTGTTGATGCGGCAGTCACAAGGGCATTATTTGATGTCCGGGAGTTTATAAAAAAGGCGTCGCATATTGTCCGGCAGGACGGGATACTTGTTCTCAGCAAAGGGCCTAAAGCGGAAGAGGAAGTCAGGGAACTAAGAGAAATAAAATACGAGGTCCTGCGGTTCAAATTGCCTTTATCCGATGTGCAGAGGCATATTATTGTTGTAAATCTACCTAAATGCTGAAAAAGACATTCTTAACTTCAAAGCCATAAGAATATTTTTTTCTTGCGAAATTGAAACAAACGGGTCTAATCTCTGTTCTCCTTCCAATCATTCCTCACAGAAGCAAATGTTCTTGCTGCATCAAATTGCTCTCTTTATTTCTTTGCATAACAGATAATCAGTGGAAGCTGGCTGTTCGCGCTGTTCACATAGGAGTGCGCATTTCGACATTTTCCGATTTATGTTGTTTATGAATGATATGCCACACCCTGCTGTTTCAGTAAATGGTGTCAAGAAATTTTCGCAATTTTTGTAATTTTTTCACCGTTGCCTCACGTAAGAATCTACTCGAAATGATATTCGTTGACTAATCTGAAGATTTTAACTATAATTTTTCAATTATAATAGTCTCCCAGCAAAGCCGAAGCTTTGAAAAAGGTAGACAAAGGCAGGACATCTGCTCCATTTTATTCTGTATACATAAATGCATCCTGCATCATGTAAAGGGGGGAGCGTTTTGGGGGTAAGGAAACAGGCTTCATTTTATAGGTCATCTCGATCAAATTTCTGGTGCAAATCTTTGCATTCCCCATTCTCGTCATTATTAGGAGCCTTTTTATTCCTTTTCTGTTTCATTCCCCTTAACTTGTATGCAGATGTTCCAGATGCAGTGATTGTTGATAATAGCATTTGGAACGGCGCTGTAGTGGGGCAAGTCAACTGGTATCAAAAGCATGACACTTATTTAGAGGCAGAAGTTACAGTAAGTAACCCGAAGTTTTTTTGGACTAAGCTTCTTATCCAAAATCCCCATGATGTTTCAATTGACCCAGAAAGTCTATATGCAAATTTCGGTTTCCTTGGGCCGGTTTCTTCAACAATCCCATGGGAACCTGGTTTTGCAACCGCGAAATATAATTTGCGTTTTGATAATGAGACAACAATTAATATCGGAGTTGACCCAACGCTTAATAGCGGCCCAGAGGCGTCATTTTTCAATCTGGCGCAAATTGTATTAACCGCAGCGCCTGTCCCCGCCGATGCGCTTTCTCTTACCACTTTGTCAGATATGCTTGAATATATAGAAAATACTCAGGAATTGGCTGATATTGCCGACACGATTTTCGTACAGGGAAATATTATAAGCGGAACGAAAAGTTTGGTCGAACTGGCATTGTTTCAACCTGAAGTTCTTCAGCCGATATATGTAAAGGCAGGATTGCAATTAGGGCTTGATGATATTAAAGCTGCTTTATCGTTATGGAAAATGCTCGACATCATTAGACAAGTTTCCGATCAGGCGTACACGTATATTTTCGGTAACCCCTCCGGCTATATCATCTTTAAAGCTGTTAGTTTGCAAGTTGGGGATGACGATCCTTATATCATCGCTTCTTTTTCAGCAAACCCTCAAAGCGCTGCTCCCAACCTTACAATACAGTTTAACGCCTCTCAAAGTACCGCATACAAAGATACGATTACTTCCTATGAATGGTCTTTTGGTGACGGTGCTTCGGACACAACATCTTCTCCAATTGTTACTCATGCATACTCTGCAAAAGGTTTCTATACTGTGCATTTGACCATCCATTCTTCAGGGGGAAGATCAGACAGCTCTCAGCTTACTGTATCCGTTGGAAATGCGCATCTTGACGGTGTCATTTTCAATGGCGGAACACTTTCAACAGACACAACATGGACGGCTGCAGAAGGTCATCATTTAGTAAAAGGTAGTTTTAACATTCCTGAAGGGGTGACCCTTACTATCGAACCGGGGGTGAAAGTTGAATTGGGCGGCGGTGTAGAGATTAACGTGCAAGGCACGTTGACTGCAACCGGCGTAACCTTCACTTGGGCGGACGGAGGGAATGAATGGACGGGGATACGCTTTAGGGATACTGGGGCAAGTGGTAGTCGACTTGAGAATTGCACAATAGAGCATGCTAACGGAGCTCATCCTTATGCGTCCGATGAGCCACCCCACACAGGTGTAATTTACATCTGGAATGCATCGCCAACGATTATAAATTGCACTATTGGGAACAGCAGTGCACTTGCCGGTGTATGGATGAGAAATAGTTCGTCGCCGGTAATTTCAGGTTGTTCTATCAGCGGGTTTACAAACAGTAGTCACGGGTATGGGATATTAGTCGACTATGGGTCGGTATGGGGACATTCTATGCCGACTGTTACAGGGAGTATGCTTTCTAATAACAGGTACGGAATATTTATTTATTCACATAGCGATGGAGGAATGTATCGGGGCAATACGATAAGTGGAAATACTTCCTTCGGGCTTTACTACTCCGGCAGCATGGTGCTCGACGCCACCAACAACAACTGGGGACACCCATCTGGTCCTCTCGACAGCTCCGATGATAGATTAAGTGGCGGATTATATAATCCAACCGGTTTAGGTGACAAAGTCAGTGACCATGTGAATTATTACCCTTGGACAGGTATGACCATTGGACAAACTGCAATACCCACAAGTCTTTCAGGAACTGCAAGTTATAATTCAGTCTATCTCACTTGGAATGCCAATACAGAGCCATATATTGGTGGATACAAGATTTACTACGGCACATCATCGAACAATTACAATAAATCCAAGATAGTCGGCATCGTCACCTCAGATACATTGACAGGCCTTTCAAATGGGACTACATATTATATTGCCATTAGTTCATTAAATTCTGTTGGAGTTGAGAGTCCAAAATCAGCTGAAATAACAGTGACACCAAAAGCAACTTTTGCTCTCTCAGTAACAAAATCAGGCAATGGAAGCGTATCAGCAACAGGATTGGCCTGCAATGGAGATATTTGCTCTGGAACATACAGCTACAACACGCAGGTTGTCATCACAGCTACTCCCGGTGAAGGTTCAATCGTTGCATGGACTGGTTGCAACTCCACCAACGGAAATCAATGTACAGTAACTATGAACATCGATAAGAATGTGACCGTAACATTCAGTTACACCGAATATCTTTTAACCGTTACTAAGTCAGGAACGGGAAGTGGAAATGTCACTGATGATAAAGGCAAATTGACCTGCAACGGTAATACATGCTCGGGTTCCTACGCTGTTAACACTCAGGTCACTCTCACAGCAGAAGCAGATGCAGGATCAGCATTTACTGGCTGGACAAGTCTATGTAATGGTACGGGTACATGTACTATAACCATGGATGGTGCAAAGGGTGTTACTGCATCATTCAGTGACACAGAAGCTCCTGATTTAACCATATCTGCGCTTTCAGACGGAAGCTGGACCAATAATGAAACATTGAATATTTCGGGAACGGCTACGGACAATATGGGGATTGAGTCGCTGACGCTGACTATTAACGGAACCCCCGTAATATTAAATCCTGATGGTACATTCAGTCATGCGCTCACTTTAATTGTAGGTCCTAATGAGATAAACACGATTGCCTCAGACCTTGCTGGTCTACAGACAACCGACACAAGGACAATCAATTTTGATCCGACTGCTCCCTATATCGAAATAACAACACCTGCTGACAATAGCAAGACGAAGCAATCAACGATTGAAGTCTCAGGCACTGTTGATGAAAGCTCTATGGTTACTGTAAAAGTTAACGATTACGATCCTTTGCCTGCTCAAATGAATGGTAATAACTTTACTTTAACTGTTCCATTGACATATGGAATTAATACCATAGAAGTTATTGCAACAGACCTTGCAGGTAACAATTCGTCATTGAAGAGGACGGTGACCTATGACGACCACAGCCCCGCACTATCGATTACTGAGCCGAGTCAGGATGGTAAGACAAATCAGAGTAGTATGCTGATCAAAGGAACTGTAAGCGATATTACGACAACCACTGTAAAAGTGACTCAGGATCAAGAAGCATTTACTCCGGCTGTAACAAACGGCTCATTTGAACAACTTATCACCTTTACAATAGAAAAGACGTATCAGATCTATGTGACGGCAACCGATGAGCTGGGTAACGAGACAACCGTCCAGAGGAACATCATCTATGATACAACTCCACCTTCTCTCTCCATAGATGCTGTCACAAGCCCTACGAATCAGAATAGCCAGGTATTGACCGGAACAGTGGAGGCAACGGCAGAAGTGACCGTTTTCTGCCCGACAGCAGATGTAGGCCCAGTTGATTACCCAACACAGACTACGTGGTCAGTGGCGTTGACCAATATGGCTGAAGGTAATAATTTGATAACTGTTACGGCTGCTGATGAAGCCGGGAATGTATCTGGCCAAATGGGAGCAATTATAGTCGTTGACACTGTTGCTCCTGATACCGCGATTACCAGTGCACCCAGCAATCCATCAAATTCAACTTCTGCAAGTTTTGGCTTCTCATCGACAGACAATAATTCAACCTTCCGGTGTCAAATAGACAATGGGGGATATCAGCCGTGTACCAGCCCTAAGGCCTATACAAACCTTTCTGTGGGCAGTCATACATTCTATGTTGGGGCAACGGATGCCGCAGGAAATACTGAACCATTTCCGGCAAGCTACACGTGGACAATAACTCAAGCCCAGATGCCTGATTTGTCAGGGAAGTGGCTTTCACTTATGTCGAGATTAAGAGGAAGACATATCACTGGAACTCTGCAGGTGACTAACGCAGGAAATGTTAATGCAAGAAAATTTAATGTAACATTCTATCTTTCTAACGATGGCATAAATACATCTCGTGTTCTTAGAATAGTTTCTGTTGGTAGTCTGAAGGCAGGTAGGTCAACAAATCTTTCCTTCACGTATAATTCTTTGACATCTCTTTCCCATAAGTATATCATCGCTGTGATTGACTCAGGTAACCAGATTGCTGAAACAAATGAAAATAATAACATGGCAGTATCGAGAATACCTTAGCGGTCTATAAACAAAGCGGGGAAAGTTACAATTTTTCTCCCCGCTCGCTCTTCACGTAACGTGTTCAGTCGTACTCTAAATCGTTAATCGTAGGTCTCCTGATAAGTGTTTGTTATGGAAGTAAAGTAACTCTTTATCAGAAGCAACTGTCATGAACATTTGATGAAGGAGTTTTGTTGAAGGAAATTTCTTAGGATATCGATAGTTTAAACGGAAATAATTATTTCTGATCGCATCCGGAGGACGCGCACTTGCAGGCGCAGTCGAGAAGCAAAGCAATAGCCCTGAATTTAGTTGTTCTACGAATCTCTTTTTACAAAAGTAATCGGAGAGAGGCTGACGCTATTTCATAATCCTCGGCTTGATCTCCCGGATGAAGAAGACAATAGCCTTGAAGCTTGCTTGCCTTTTGACTTTCTCACGACTCTTTACTAAACTTCTTTTCAAATGATGCATGAGTAAAATAAAAGGAAAACGGGGAAAGAATCAGACTAAATAAAATACCTTATCATCATTTTTATTATCATAATAATCAGCGGCATCCTTGCCAACCGTGAACTCGCCCGTGACAAAAAGAGAATTAAACGCATGATAAGGGAATACTCGTATAAAACCTATTCTCCTGAAGATGAAGAGAAAAAAGATCATAAAAAAGAGAAGAATAAGTGAGCGCTTCAATTCCGCATTCCCACGCCTTTATTGCTTCTATTCATATCTGAGGAGTTTTGCGTGTGCCTCAGCGATTAGGGTATCATCTTCCTTTTTCATGACCGCCGAGGTTTCGATTATTTTTTTGTTCATCTTCTTTATCTCCGCTTCGACAATTACCTTCTCTCCTGCCATAAGCGGGGCCCTGAATCGAACGGTGATTTCCGCCGTGACCGCAGGCATCTCCTGCATCAAAGCGGCTTTCACCATAGCTTCGTCAAGAAGGGTCGAGATTATGCCGCCATGGACGATGTTTTTATAACCCTGGTGGATTTTCCGGGGGACAAACTCTGTTTGTATCTTTCCTTTATTGACTGAGAATTTGAGGTGAAGACCCGAGGGGTTTTCTTCTCCGCAGACAAAGCAGTAATGATCGTCTTCAAGATTCATTTTCATTCAAGAGAAGAAAAAAAGCGGGTCAGCTCCGAAAGATTTCGGGATTGCCTGACAACACTGTTATCCTATTTGTTCATCTTCTCAAGAAAGTCTTTATTGCTCTTTGTGCCCATAAGTTTGCCGAGAAGGAACTCCATACTTTCAACCGTGCTCAGCGGGGTCAATACCTTTCTCAGGATCCACATCTTGTTGAGGACTTCTTTGTCCACAAGAAGCTCTTCTTTCCTTGTGCCCGAGGCATTGATGTCTATGCTCGGGAATATCCTCTTGTCTACAAGCTTCCTGTCGAGGTGGAGTTCCATATTGCCGGTCCCCTTGAACTCTTCAAAGATAACGTCATCCATTCTGCTGCCGGTGTCAACCAGGGCTGTCGCTAATATGGTAAGGCTTCCGCCGGTTTCTATATTTCTTGCAGTGCCGAAAAATCTTTTCGGCCTCTGGAGGGCGTTTGAATCAAGTCCTCCTGAGAGTACCTTGCCGCTTGCAGGTATAACTGCGTTATAAGCCCTTGCAAGCCTCGTTATACTATCAAGAAGGATTACAACATTGCGTTTGCATTCTACAAGGCGTTTGGCCCTTTCAATGACCATTTCGGATACCTGACAGTGTCTCTGCGGCGGCTCGTCGAATGTCGAACTTATTATCTCGGCTGCCGGCACCTGTCTTTTCCAGTCGGTCACCTCTTCAGGCCTTTCATCGATCAGCAATATCATGAGGTGAATATCACGATGGTTTTTCTTGATCGCCTTGGCTATAGATTGCAGGAGCATGGTTTTTCCGGTTCTCGGAGCTGCAACGATCATACCCCTCTGTCCCATACCGATCGGCGACGTAAGGTCCATGACCCTTGTCGAAAAATCGTGCTGGTCATATTCAAGCTTCATTTTTTCAGTCGGGTAGTACGGGATGAGGTTATCGAATAACGGCCTGTTTACATTATCTTCAGGCGACTCATGGTTTATCGCCTCGACTTTCAGGAGGGCAAAATACCGCTCACTCTCTTTTGGAGGCCTGATCTGACCGGAGACAAGGTCGCCGGTTCTAAGGGTGAATCTCCGGATTTGTGATGGAGATACGTATATATCGTCAGGCCCGGGGAGGTAGCTGTAGTCCGGAGACCTCAGAAATCCGAATCCGTCGGGAAGGATTTCGAGCACTCCCGCGGAAAACACATACCCCGTCTTTTCCGTCTGGGCCTGCAGGATTGCAAAGATGAGGTCCTGTTTCCTCAGGCCGGCGGCGCCTTCCACATTGAGATCTCTTGCAAATTCGGTCAGTTCATCAATAGTCCTTTCCTTGAGCGCGGAAATGGGCATATTCTCAGTCATAATACTTTTTTTTGGGCTATCCATTGTAAACTCCTATCAGGATTTTCTTCTCGGTGGTTTTTTGTAACCCGGTAGGACTTAGCCCTATCCAGGAAGGTTTATACGATTACTAATCGAAGATTTATCTTTTCATACCATACAAAAAGCCGGCGGAATTTGTCAATACCCTAAATGTTACTGCTTAAATTCTAACCCAAATTATTCACAAATTTTTCTGATTGAACCGAGGATAGAATATTTTCGCTTTCTCCTCGGCGAATCCGCCTGAGGCGGACATTCTCGGTCGTTCCTCCCTGCGAGGCTTTTGCCTCTCTATTTTCACATACTATAATTTGACTATCGGCAAAAAAACCGCTCAAATACTCTATCCTCGGTTGCTGTTGCAGTTTTATGAATAATCAGGGCTAAGGGCTTTATTAATGCGTTATTTTAATCATATAATACAGATCGACCTTATTGAAAGGGGGTTTAGTTAATGCAGGAGATGCTGAAAACAGAGGACCTTTGGGTCTCCGTAGGAGACAGACAGGTGCTTAAAGGCGTAAATTTTTCTATGCATTACGGCGAAATAAATGTGCTCTTCGGACCGAACGGGGCCGGAAAAACAACTTTTATGATGACACTGATGGGGTTCCCCAAATACAGGATCGAACAGGGGAAGATTTATTTCAAGGGAGAAGATATAACCGGCAAGGACTTGTATGAAAGGGCCAAGCTCGGCCTTGGTATTTCTTTTCAGAGACCCCCGACGGTAAAGGGCGTCAGTCTGAAAAAGATGCTAGAAATAATAAAGAACAACGGCACGGACAAGGAGCGCCTCAAGGAGAATATCGAAAAGCTGAATCTTTCGGAACACCTTGAAAGAGGGCTTAACGACGGCTTTTCCGGGGGTGAGATGAAGCGGTCGGAGTTGCTTCAGTTGATGGTCCAGCGGCCCGACCTTGTGCTTATTGATGAACCGGAATCCGGCGTTGACATCGAAAATATTGCCCTGGTCGGCGAGGCCATTAATGCCCTTTTAGGGAAAGACAAGGTAAAAGACCAAAAAAGAGGCGCCATAATAATCACACATACGGGGTATATCCTCGATTTTGTGAATGCGGACAAGGGCTTTATAATATTTGACGGGAATCTGCTCTGCAGGGGCAATCCAAGGGACATCCTATCCGAGATAAAAAAGTACGGATACAGGAGGTGTGCGGAATGCCGATAAGTCAATCATATCTCAGGGAAATAGAGGAGAAGGCGCTCAAGGCTGTTGATAAAAAAGCCCTCTACGGTCCCGACATTGACATTTCAAAATACACGCAGCATATCGAACGGGGGAAGATAGAGAGCCTCGAAGACCTCTCCAGGCAGGCGCAGGAAGCCGCCATTGTGACCGGTATCAATCTGAAGGAAGAACAGAGGGCAGGTTCTTATATGCAGATCGACCAATCGGTTGTTTATGAAAGTCTGAGCAAGTCTTATGAAGGGCAGCTCGAAATAATGAGCACTACCGACGCCTTGAATAAATACGACTGGATGGAGGATTATTACTGGAAGGCCGTTCCTGTTGACCAGGATAAATATACCGCGCAAGCAGCCCTGAACATGACCCACGGCTATTTCATAAGGGTGTTCCCCAACCAGAAACCGCAGTATCCGGTGCAGTCATGCCTTCTGGTGGCTGAAAATTATGTCAGCCAGAATGTTCACAATATCATCATTGTGGAAGAGGGAGCTGAACTGCAGGTTATTACCGGATGCACTTTGTCGAAAAACGATGCGGAAGGTATCCACCTCGGCATCTCCGAGTTCTATGTAAAGAAAGGCGGAAAACTCTTTTTTACTATGATCCATAATTGGGCCGAAAATTTCCATGTGCGGCCAAGGACAAAGATCGTTGTCGAGGAAGACGGATCCTTTATTAATAACTACGTGCTTATGAAACCGGTTAAATCTATCCAGTCTTTCCCTGTTGCCCATTTAAAAGGAGACCGGGCCTCTGCAAAATTCAATACGGTTGTCTATGGACTGAAGGACTCATACATCGATCTCGGCTCAAGGATCATTCTTGAAGGCGAGGATACAAGAGGCGAATCCATTGCCAGGACTATAGCCGCCGATGAAAGCGTCATTTATTCAAGAGGAGACCTGATAGCAAAAACAAAAGGGTATTGCCTTGCCCACCTTGACTGCAGAGGGATCGTGTTTTCCCAAAAGGGAAAGATATTCGCAATCCCGGAGCTTGTATCCGAAGGCGCAATGAAAGCGGAACTTTCGCATGAAGCCTCTATCGGACCGATTGCGGAAGAGCAGGTCGAGTATCTGATGTCGCGGGGAATCTCAAAAGAGGACGCCGTCTCCGTCATCACCTCCGGATTTCTGAATCTCGATATTCCTTACATACCCGAGTTTCTCGACAAGAATATCAAGGAGGTCATCAAGGCTACGGCTAAAGACGCTCTTTGATACGCATAGAAGTAACTATCGGTTGTATAACATGAAAGGCAGGAGGTAGCTGCGGTTGGAAGAAAAATATAATCCTCAGACGGTTGAACTGAAATGGCAGAAATACTGGGCGGACAGGAAGCTCCATGCAACGGAGACTGCTTCCACCCGGGAGGGTTTTTACTGCCTTGAGATGTTCCCCTATCCGTCCGGGGAGATTCACATGGGACATGTCAGGAACTATTCCATCGGAGATGTGATTGCGCGGTACAAGAGAATGCGCGGTTACAATGTCCTTCATCCCATGGGTTGGGATTCCTTCGGCCTTCCTGCTGAAAATGCCGCCATAAAACACGGCGTGCACCCTTCCAAATGGACGCACAAAAACATCGAAAATATGAAGAAGCAGCTTAACAGGATGGGACTCAGCTATGACTGGGACCGGGAAGTCACCACCTGTAAACCTGAGTATTATAGATGGAACCAGTGGTTTTTCATCAAAATGCTTGAAAAGGGACTTGCATACAGGAAATTTTCCTTTGTAAACTGGTGTCCTTCCTGCGCCACCGTCCTTGCCAATGAGCAGGTGATAGATGAGAAGTGCTGGCGGTGCGACAGCGCCGTTATACAAAAGAAGCTCGAACAATGGTTTTTCAGGATCACTCACTATGCGGAAGAACTTCTTCAAGCCTGTGATGAACTTAAGGGATGGCCTGAAAAGGTCGTCCTTATGCAGAAAAACTGGATCGGTAAAGGCGAGGGCGTAGAGGTTGATTTCCCGATCGATGGGATGAATGAAAACCTCAGAATTTTTACAACCAGGCCTGATACCCTCTTTGGGGTCACCTTCATGTGCATTGCACCTGAACATCCCCTTACTGAAAAACTGGTACCGGACAAAAGCAAACTTGAGGCCTTAAAGTTTAAATTCGGCAAGGAAACCGAAAAGCTCGGGCTCTTTACAGGCCGTTATGCCGTTAATCCGCTGAACGGAGATAAGGCGCCGGTGTATGTCGCTAATTTTGTCCTCATGGAATACGGAACAGGCGCCATCATGTCCGTGCCTGCCCATGACCAGAGGGACTTCGAGTTTGCAAATAAATATGAGATACCGATAAAAGAGGTTATTGTTTCCGAAGAAGAATGCAAAATGCAAAATGCAAAATGCAAAATTATGGAAGAAGCTTATGAAGACGAGGGGATACTTGTTGATTCAGGCCAATTCAGCGGACTGAAAAGCGACGTTGCCAAAAGAGAGATCATGAAATATATAGAAGAAAAGGGACTCGGCAAAGCAACTATCAATTATAAACTGCGTGACTGGGGCATCTCGCGCCAGAGATACTGGGGTACGCCTATCCCGATAATCTACTGCGATACCTGCGGCGCGGTCCCGGTCCCGGAAAAAGACCTGCCCGTTATCCTTCCGGAAGATGTGAAGCTCACAGGAAAGGGCAGTTCGCCGCTCCTTGAATCCGGGGCTTTTCTGTATGCAGCCTGCCCGAAATGCGGGGCAAAGGCAAAACGCGAAACTGACACCATGGATACCTTTGTAGACTCTTCGTGGTATTTTATCAGGTACTGTTTCAGGAAGGGCGATATGGATTTGGTATCGGCGCTCCGGTCTTCCGAATCCGAACTAAAATACTGGATGCCAGTGGACCAGTATGTCGGCGGGGTTGAACATGCAGTACTCCACCTCCTCTATGCAAGGTTCTTCACAAGGATTGTCCGCGATCTCGGACTCATTGATATCAGCGAACCGTTTCGGAACCTTCTTACCCAGGGCATGGTCATAAAAGACGGCTCAAAGATGTCCAAATCAAAGGGCAATGTCGTCGATCCGAATTATCTCATTGAAAAGTACGGCGCCGACACATCAAGGTTGTTTTCTCTTTTTGCCGCTCCTCCCGAGAAAGATCTCGACTGGTCGGATAAGGGTGTCGAGGGCGCTTACAGGTTTTTAAACAGGCTGTGGGGGATTGCATATAAAAACCGGCTCAAAATTCTCGCCTCGGCGAGTCGCCCAAGGCGAGAAAATATAAAATGTAAAATAAACGACATCTCAAATCTCCGGCAGAGCGCCGCAGGCCTTTACCGCAAAACTCATCAGACGATCAGGAAAGTCACGACTGACATAGAGCGGGAATACCATTTTAACACCGCTATATCCGCCTTGATGGAACTCGCAAATGAAATAACCGCATTTGAACCGGCTTCCGATGAAGACCTGTCAGTCCTGAAATTTTCCATTGAAAACCTTATATTGCTGCTTTCTCCCTTTTCACCCCATATAGCCGAAGAATTATGGGAGGCCGCTGGAAATAAACCGAGTGTCTTAGAACAATCGTGGCCTAAATGGGATGAAGAGGCTGCAAAGGAAGAAGCAATAGAAATGGTCGTGCAGGTCAACGGCAAGCTGAGAGCCAGGGTCATGATTTCGGCAGGCACGCCCGATGATGAGATGAAAAAGCTTGCGATGGATGATCCGAGGATCAAAGAAATTATTGGCGATAAAGCTATTAAAAAGGTTATTGTAGTCAAAGGAAAATTAGTTAATATAGTAATCGGGGATTAGATGAAAATTCAAAAGTTATATTATATATTGCTTGTTCTGTCCTGTAGTTTACTCCTTGTTTTGTTGGGTTGCGGCTATTCCCTCCATACCAAAGCCTCGCTTCCTTTTGATGCTATACGGATCGGCACGATTGAAAATAAAACACTTGAGCCAAAGCTGCAGGACGGGCTGAACCGGTCTTTAACCGGGGAGTTTCTGAAACAGGGGATCACCGTTCAAAATAATGCAGGTTATAAACTTGAAGGGGTCATTCATAAATTTGAATTGCGGGTGCTTTCGGAAAAATCAGAGGTTGCTTCCGAATATGAAGTTACAATTAAAGGGGATTTCAGGCTTGTTGACCCTGCGGGAAAAATCAAAGAGTTCAAAAATATCGGCTCCCCGTTCATTGTCTCTTTCTATGGTTCAGGGAAGTTGAACGAGTTGATCGCGTATAAAGAACAGGCCTCGGAAAGGGCCTTGAAAGACATGGCAGCGGAGATTGTCGCAACCTTACTTTACCGATGAGCTACCAGGCGTTCCTTAATGAGATAGAAAAGGGTCTTCCGGCGCCGGTTTATCTTTTCTATGCATCGGACCCGTTCATCCTTAGAGAAGCTCTAAGCGCTGTCAAGAGCATTGTGCCGGAACCCGACCGTGATTTCAACCTTCATATATTCGATCTTGCTTCCACTGACGACGCCTTTTCCGTGCAGCAGATGCTGGATGTGATGAATACCGTTTCTTTTTTCAGCGGGAGGCGTTTTACGGTCCTGATCGGAAATATTCAGAAGCTATCCAAGAAAGACCTCGAAAAAATCCATGATTACGTCTCGTCTCCGGCGCCGAACTCGATTTTTGTGATGTTACATAACGGGGCATTCAAAAAAGACGGGAAGGCGAAATTCGATCTGCCGAAGCAGATACCCCTCGACATCAGAGAATCGGAGGTCCCCTTTTGGGTAAAACAGCGTGCGCTGATGAAGGGTTTTGAGATTACCGACGGAGCAACGAACTTTTTGATAGGCAATACAGGTACCGACCTCGGACTCCTTTCCTCTGAAATCGAAAAGATTTCAATGATCGGCAAAAAGAGGATCGACATAAATGATATAGCGGATATCGTTACGGGGGGAAGACTCTACAATGTCTTCGACCTCGTGAGCGCCCTTAAGGCAAAAAACGCCGAAAAGGTTTTCAGGATATATAAAACTCTGAAAGAGACGTCGGATGATTATTCTCTTATTGGAGCGCTCAACTGGCAGTATGGTCGTGAACTTCACGCGAGCCTGGACGCGGCAGAAAACAACTCTTTCCTTCATATCTTTGAGCTTTTGAATACTGTTGATACCGACATCAAAAGCTCCGGGAGAAATTTCCCGCTGGAATATCTGTTGGTTAAGCTGCTCCGGCTGCGGGAACGTCAGACTGCGGCTTAACTGCGTTTACCTTCTTGGTAAGCCTCGATATGCTTCTTGAAGCCGTATTCTTGTGCATAACGCCTTTAGATGCCGCTTTGTCTATAGCCTTGATTGCATGAAGGAGCGCATTCCCGGCTGCCTCTTTACTGTTGGAAGCTAAGGCTGTTTCAACCTTCTTGACAACGGTCTTAACCGAGCTCTTTACTGATTTATTGCGAAGATGTCCTTTTTCGGCCTGTCGTGCTCTCTTCATGGCAGACAGATTTTTCTTTGGTCTTGCTTTTGCCGGCAATTTAAACCCTCCTTATTGAATACGTAAGTATAAATCATACCATAAAATATAGTTATAAAATCAACCTCTATTTGAAGCCGGGTATGCATATCCCTAAATCTCCGCATCAACGCTCAAAAGCCAGTGACGTGCCGGGGTTTCCCGAATCTGTTGCAGTGCCTTCTCTGAAACCCAGTGCGAGTCCTCTTCCAGATTATAGAAATAGGTGTCGATTCCGAAGAATCCGTCAAGAAAATGGGTGATGACATGGAGCATCTTTGTCCTGAAGCCCTGGGGCATTTCCGACAAGTCATGCAGCGTGCTCACCCCTTCTTTCCCTAATTCTTCCATCAGTTTATTGACAATCCTCCGGTTTTCCAGTATCGCCTTGTTCAGCCTCTCTTCAAAATCCGGACTTGTAGCCGGAAGCGAAGTATTTTCCGCTATGGTTATATGAGAGTACCTGACCAATTGATAACGTTCAAAAAATAGAAGGACCTTTTTTCTGGAAAACGCGAAATCCTCACCTTTTACAAGGAACTCATGAAGATAATGCGACTTTCCAAGATCGTCCTGCCTTGACAATATATCCTGATAGGGCATATTTATTACCTTTCCCCCGGTATTTCAAATACATTATCAATAATCCCCTTTTTTTTCAAGAAAGAATCAGAATTATGTCAATAAAACCTATTTGTCGAGAGGGCTTCTGACGCCGAGGATATTTTTTGTTGCCACATGGGTGTAGATCATCGTGGTCTGGAGATTCTGATGACCAAGCAGCTCGTTGACATGTATAATTTATCCTTATATAATGCTTACAATAACAGAATAAGCATAAAAATAAATGTTCGGTCATCAGACATGATCAGAAAGCTATAGCATGATGTTCATCACACGACTCATAACGGAATTCGGCGAGTACCACTACACGCCTGACTACGTGCGTGGCGTTCTCGTCGAAATAACCGGGATTCTGATCGAGGTGCTCCTTCTCTCCATTGCGGTGCCCGTCATTTTCTATTTTGTCCGTCGAGTACGAACGAGGCCCATTCGGGCAATGGTGGATTTCTATCTTTTTCAGATATTTCACAAGGTCACACGTATGTTTCTTCGAATGGCATCAATCAGCGATCTCATGCCGATTATAGCAGAAGAGCAGAAACACAATCCGAAGTTCGAGATTTACAGCCACTTTGTCTACGGCAATCTCGAGAACATCCTGTTTGTCCTCAAGAGAACCTTTGCCAAAGGCGATACGTTTCGCACGGAGGTTGACAAGCGATCTATTGATGACTTCAAGGAGTTCCGGACCATCTCAGACCGCTGTCTTGAGGAAATCGATCGACTTGCGGCGATGCTTGTCGGAGTCCCGGACATCCAACAGGAACTCTTCCAGATGAGGATACTCGTTTATCCTCTTCGCGACCTATATGATGAGGTTATCACGGATATCAAGGACTCAGAGAAGGAGCCGTTTCGCCGGAACCTCCATTCCTATGACGTCCAACAACAGGCTGAGCAACTCACCACAATCATCGACTCAATCTTCACCAAGCGCCGAAAATTGATCGACTCGATGATGAAGCATCAGCAGTGGCGTTCGTACGCGCAGCTCTTTCTGTCCATTGTTCGGCGTTGGGCGCAGATACGGATATGCCGCTTCAGGAGAAGGCCCTATCGCGATTTCATCGCCCCGTCCCCGGTGCCTGACATGCTTCAAGAGTGGCGTGAAAGGGATCAAATGAGCCGAGAGCAAGCCGCTCAGACACTCGGGATTCCTGTTAGGGAGTACAGTGATTACGAGAACGGTTACAGGCAACCGGCAATGCACCTGTGGGAGAAGGTCAAGCCGTATCTTCGGAAGGCAAACGATGTCATTAAAGAGAAGCAAAGGACCGAACAATCAACTCCACCCTATTCGGAGAACCACGGCGGTTCTCCTCAAGGGTGAGTTGACGCGTTGGGCAGCGGTAGAGTGCGTTGGATATTTTTATATTTTATAAGGAGGCTGTCATGAAGAAAACAATCACAATAGTCAGTATTACCTTCTTGTCACTTTTCTCGGGATGTGCCCATCTAGATTTCGGAGATGAGGGACTTACCTATTATGATCCAAAGCCGTACTTGTTTGTGTCGACTACAAGAGATTGTGTGACTACTGCTGTGGTGCTGGTAGTACCTGAACAGAAGAAGGCGGTGAAATTTATATCAGGATATGGAACCGCCGACCTATCAGTAGGCCTAAACAACGGAATGATTACTTCTGCTGGACAGAAGACCGACACAAAAATACCGGAAACAATCGGTGCAATTACTAGTATAGGAACGGCAATGGCCGGTTTGAAGTTAAAGGAGCCGGGAAAGGGTTGCCCTCCTACAGCTGTACTCTATCCGATTGTATCTGGCGAGCCAGACAAAAAAAATCCAATCCCGTTTGACGTCCAAACGGAATAGATCAAAGTTGGCGACGGGGACGTTGAGGACGTTGTGAATCTTTAGGGACGTTGTTACTTAAGTTGCATAACTATTGACAAAGGCACAATTGAACAATAAAATACTGCCATGCCGCGACAAGCCAGATTGGATATGCCGGGAGCGTTGCACCACATAATGGTGCGGGGGATAAACAAGGAGTCCGTTTTCATTGACAAGGAGGACAAAGAACAACTACTTCAACGGCTTGGGATAAATCTTGTTGATGGGCAAGGTTTTGTATATGCCTGGGTAGTCATGGACAATCATCTGCATCTTCTTATCAAGAGCGGAAAACGAGGCATATCCGATATAATGCGAAAACTTCTGACGTGGTATGCCCAGTATTATAACCGTCTCCATCGGCGGAGAGGACATCTTTTCGAGAACCGCTATAAATCCATACTGTGTGAAGAAGAGACATACCTTCTTGCCTTAATCCGCTATATTCACCTTAATCCGGTGCGAGCTGGGATAGTCGGAACCATGGAAGAATTAGATGAGTATTTATGGAGCGGCCACAGTGCGGTAATGAGAAATGTCAGTCGGTCATGGATGGACATCGATTATGTGCTTGCTCAGTTTGGGAGAAAGAAGAGGGCCGCCGGGAATGCATACAGGAAATTTATAGAAGAAGGCATGACAATAGGGCGAAAACCCGAGCTTACGGGAGGTGGACTTGGCAGGAGTGGCGGAGGCTGGTCGGAGGTGGTAGCCAGGAGAAGGAAAGGTCAGAAAGAAGAATTCGATGAGCGGATACTCGGCGGCGGGAATTTTGTGCAGGAGGTACTGCAGGAAGCGGAAGACAGACAGATAAGGCAACTGAAGATACAGCGACGAGGAATAACGATAGGGTCAATAATAGACGAAGAATGCACAAAAGCAGGAATCAGCGAAAATGAGGTGAAGGCGGGCAGCCGCAGGGGGCCGGTGAGCAGACTCCGGGCAAGAATAGCATACCGGAGCAGGGATGAACTTGGATTATCGGCGGCGGAAATAGCCCGTCACATGGGCATGGCAACATCGAGTATTACGAGAGCTATCGATAGAGAGCATCATACATCATAGCGGCGGATAATAATAACGCAATTTCAGTAACAACGTCCCCAAAGAATCCTACACAAGGAAGAATCAGAATTATGTCAATAAAACCTATTTGTCGAGAGGGCTTCTGACGCCGAGGATATTTTTTGTTGCCACATGGGTGTAGATCATCGTGGTCTGCAGATTCTGATGATCAAGCAGCTCGTTGACATGTATAATTTATCCTTATATAATGCTTGCAATAACAGAATAAGCATAAAAATAGATGTTATGTGTAAAATGAAAATAAAGAGGAGTAGCTTATGCGATATTATTTCGACTGGCATCCTGAGAAAGCGAAGACAAATAGAAAAAAACATAATATCAGTTTTGAGCAAGCAGCCGGTATATTTCTCGATCCCAGAGCTATAACTGTGTTTGATGATGAACATAGTGAAAATGAAGACCGTTGGGTTACAATAGGAATAGATAAAAGCGGTATCCTATTGGTTATGGTACATACTTTTAATCAAATAGACAGCGAATGTTGCAGAATTCATATTATTTCTGCTCGAAAAGCAACCAAAAAGGAAGCAAAACATTATCGGGAGGAAAATAAATGAAAAAAGAATACGATTTTTCCAAGGGTGAGAGGGGGAAGTTTTATAGACCGGATGCAGAATTGTATCTACCTATATACATCGAGCCTGACATGATGGAAGTGCTAAGTAAATTTTCAAAGAAAAAAGGCGTCGAGATTGCAACGATAGTAAATGAGTGGATAAAAAAAGACATATCCATAGTAGAAACAATAACAAAATAACACATAACCAATCACTCCACAGGATGCGGCGAAACTAACGCCGCACCTGTGAGTTCTATCGTTAGCTGACAAATAAAACATCAATTTAACCATTGAGGCAATAATGTATTTAAAAGAAATATTAGAAGATGTCCTACCAACCAAGTGGTCACGTAGAATAATGGGATTGTCATTCGCATCTTCCATTGAGGTAGGATAGAAAAAGTGGACACCAAAGTCAGAGCCACCACTTGGGCCACTTACAAATCAGAAAATACAAAGAAACATAGTCACCGAAAGAAAAATTTGTTAAAATAACTTCAAGAGAAAAAAGGAGTTATCATAATGAGCAAAATACAAAATATCGAAAGAGAAGTCCAAGGCCTAAATCCTGATGAACTTCAGGCTTTTAGAAAATGGTTCTGGGATTTCGACGCGCAAAAATGGGATCGGCAGTTTGAAAAAGATGCTTTATCTGGAAAGCTCGATTCACTGGCCGAGACAGCCATCAAAGCGTTTAAGTCCGGTCACTGCTCCGAAATTTGAAGCATTTTGCCTCGCCGGAGTTTTGGGGACTCTATAGGGCACTGCCGCAGTCTGTTCAAGACCTTGCAGGTAGAAATTTTGCATTAAATGAACTACCCCGCCGCAAGCAGCGGGGAATTGAACCCAAAGAGATTAAAGGAATTGGGATACTTAGAATCGCATCGCAATGAAATAATGGAACAATGAGGACGGCGACTGTATGCATTTACGAATTTATTTGTTGAGGAGCAACGCCAATGTCAAATTGAATGATGCCAAAAGTACCTCATGTTACGTTATAATGATTTGTATAAGGAGGCAAATTATGAATGCAGAATATACGGCAGCAATAAAGCAATCAGGTGATTGGTGGATTGGATGGATAGAGGAAATTCCGGGCGTAAACTGTCAAGAAGGAACGTATGACGAACTGCTTGAAAGCCTTCGGCTAACCCTGAAAGAGGCACTTGACTTTAACCGAAGGGACGCTATCGCCGCTGTAGGTTCAGGATATAAAGAAGAAAAAATCGCGGTATGAAGCGCAGTGAACTGCTGAAGTAACTGCGGTCACAAAGATGTGAATTTATCAGAGAAGGTAGCCGCCATTCATGGTGGTGGAACCCCAGCCAAAACAAACGATCGTCTATTCCAAGACATACTGAAATCGACGATAATCTTGTTCGAAAAATTTGTAAAGACCTCGGAATAGAACAAATAAAATGAGCCTTAACACCGCCTTCAACCCAGACGCGGAATAAGCATAGTTTCTTTTTCGCGAAGGTGTTTGCCCGCGCCGCTGATTTACTACGTTATCTGTCAAAATAACTAAAGGACACTTGATAAATACATACGATTAATGCATACTAATGCATATAGAATATATTGATGGAAGGGGAATTTTATGAGGACCACACTCAACATTGAAGACAGATTACTTGACAAGGCAGCAAAGTTGACTGGTATTAAGGAAAAAACTTCCCTTGTCAGACTTGGGCTTGAAGCACTCATAGCAAAAGAAAGCAGTAAGAGACTCGCAAACCTCGGAGGAACAGAGAAGAAATTAAATATGGTCCCTCGCAGAAGATCAGCAGGCGCGTAAAATGGTTCTTGTTGACACCTCGGTGTGGGTTGAACATCTTCGATCCGGCAACGTCGGACTTGAAAATCTATTAAATGAAGGCCATGTTGTTTGTCATCTGTTCATAGTTGGGGAACTCGCTTGTGGCAACCTCTCAAACAGGTCTGCAATCCTTTCTCTCTTGCAAGCCCTCCCTTTGGTGAACCATGCAGAACATGAAGAAGTGATGCATTTTATAGAGAATTATTCACTTATGGGAAAAGGGTTAGGGTACATCGATATGCATCTGATTGTTTCGGCTCTATTGACGAAAGTTTCAATTTGGACACTCGATAAGAAACTCAAAGAGGTTTCTTCAAAGCTGGGGTTAGAGTACTGATTATCGCGGGCAGATAACAACGGCATGGCGTTATGCTTAACTTAACAGCGCCTTTTTTCAAATAAATTTTCCTGTCTTCTTCTTCAAATCTCTCAATCGCATATCTGAGCATCGTCCTCGGCATATCCTGATAATGCTTTTTCAGAAAAAACTCCTCTGCCTTTTGGTTTCGCTTTCCGACTTCCCGCAGCATCCAGCCGGAAGCCTTGTGTATCAGGTCGTGTTTGTCATGAATAAGGAGTTCGGCTATCCGGAAGGTATCGTCAAACTGATTGTTTCTTATAAATGTAAGGGTAGACAGAACCGATATTCTTTTCTCCCAGACGGATTTCGAGTGTGCCAGATCATAGAGGACTGAACGGTCCCTTGTTAATAGATAATCACCAACAATATTCGGGGCTGAGAGGTCGACAAGATCCCAGTTGTTGATATGTTTTGTATGCCTGAGATAGAAATCGAAAATCTCCTTTTTGCCGGGACCGTCAGCCTTTTTATATTTGATAACCAGAATAAGAAGGGCAACAAGCCTGTGCTCATGGATCCTTCCCGAAAGCAACCCTTTCAGGTCTTTGAGCGGCAGCTCCGAATACTTTTTGGCAATTTTACGCTGCTCGGGGACGACAATGCCGAGAAATATATCGCCTTCGCCATATTCACCTTTACCTGTCTTAAAAAACCGCGAGAGTATCCCGGCCTTTTCAGGGTTTGCTTTCACCTGCAATTCGTCTTTTATATTTTCTAAAAGTGTTTTCATTAACCCAAAACCTGCGGATGTCCAAAATAAATTTATTTAAATCGATGATTTTATTTAAAAAGATAGTTCATGGTAATTGTATGAAAATATTTTGGTAGCACATCTATATAAGTACACTGTTGTATCGAAAAATAAATTTATTTTGGACATTCGCAGTTTCTATGCCGGTTTAATTGCATTTTTTGGGTTAATTAAGATTCTATAATGAAAAGACCTTCGTTATTGCTTTCATCTTTTTTCCCTGCCATATGTCCTTTGCGTCAAGCTTCTTTTCTATATCCCGCAGGATCTCCTGCCTGCTTTTTCCCCATTGAGGGGCTATGAGGATATTGTCCGGCGCGGTTGCGAACAGGCGTTGCAGAACTATTTCCGGGGAAAGCATCTCAATAAAATCGGTTACAAAGTCAAGGTACTCTTCATATTCAAATACGTGAAATGGATTTTCTTTATACATCAGTTCAAGCGGCGTATCCTTCACAACCTGTAGTTGATGAATTTTCAGAAATTCTATTGGCAGATGTGACAGTTCGTCCGCCATCGCAAGCGTTTCCTCCTTTGTTTCCGTAGGAAAACCTACGATAATATGTGTTCCGATAAAAATACCCCTGTCCCTGGTCAGATCAAGAGCTCCAAGAAATATCTTGTAATCGTGCCCCCGGTTTATATATTCGAGACTTTTATCGTACATTGACTGCATCCCGTATTCAATCAGTATGAAGTATTTCTCCGCCAAAGATTCAAGCAGAGCAATCTTTTCTTCATCAACGGTATCGGGTCTTGTTCCTATCGCAAGACCGATAACGGCGGGGTCTGACAACGCCTCCAGGTAAAGATGTTCCAAATCGTCAACAGGCGCATAGGTATTGGTATAAGGCTGGAAGTAGACGAGGAACTTTTCCGTTTTATATCTTTTTCTGACATATGAAATGCCTTTCCGTATCTGCTCGGTTACGGAAAGGGTCGGACGGCAGGAATTGGGTCTGAAGCTGTCGTTGTTGCAATAAATACATCCCGACGTCCCAACCGTCCCATCCCTGTTCGGACAGGTGAAGCCGGCATCCACATTTACTTTATAGACCGTGGCGCCATAGCGTTTTTTCATAAATGGGCCGAATGAATTAAAGCGTCTGTCCATCAGTTAATTATTTAACCATACCCCATAAAAAAGCAAATTTCTAAAAATATTCCGTGCTTCCTGCCCCGTATCCCTTCATCCGCTCCGCATATTCTTTGAGTCTTTTATCAACCAGATAGTTTACCGTATCTTCAGGATATGATCCGTCCGGCTGCCGTTCTCCTGCAACCGTTCCGGTCAGGACCGCTATCCCCTCGTCAATTGTTTTTACCGAATAGATATGGAACCGTCCCTCCTGTATTGCTTTGACTACATCCTCTCTCAGCATCAAATGTCTGACATTCAGGTGAGGGATCATAACACCCTGATCGCCGGTTAACCCTTTTGCCTTGCAAACGTCGAAGAATCCTTCAACCTTCTGGTTGACGCCGCCTATCGGCTGCACCTCGCCCTTCTGGTTTACCGATCCGGTTACCGCGATATTTTGTTTGATGGGCAATTCTGAAAGGCTGGAAAGGACCGCGTAAAGTTCGGTTGATGAAGCGCTGTCCCCTTCCACGCCTGAATACGATTGTTCAAAGCATATGCTCGCGGAAAGGGATAACGGTTTATCCTGTGCATATTCAGATCCGAGAAATCCGGAGAGGATAAGCACTCCTTTATCATGGATCCTGCCGCTGAGCTGGGACTCTCTTTCAATGTTGATAATACCGCGCCTTCCAAGAAAGGTCTTTGCGGTAATACGGTTCGGTCTTCCAAAGCTGAATATCCCGAGGTCGAAGACGGCCAGCCCGTTTACCTGGCCGACCACTGCTCCGGTGACGTCAACCATCAGTGTCCCATCCTGTATCATTCGGAGCAGGTGTTCGGCAACCAGGTCAAGGCGGTGTATTTTTTCTATAATCGCCTTTTCAACATGCTCGCCTGTAATCCTCTCGCTTCCGGACGACCTGGCCCAGTAGTCCGCTTCAACAAGAAGGTCTTTCATGGGCCCGAACCTGGCGGAAAGCCTTTCCTGATCACTTGTTGTCCTCACGGCATGTTCTATGACCCTGGCAACTCCCGAGCGGTCAAAAGGCAGGAGCTTTTCATCATCGCAGCAATTGCGGATAAAGCAGGTGTATGATTTTAAATTTTCAGTTGTACGCTCCATCTGGGAATCGAAATCAGCCTTCACCTTGAACATCTCCCAGAAATCCTCGTCATACTGCATCAGAAGCTGATAGATAGAATCATCCCCCATTACTATGATCTTGAAGTCCACGGGCATAGGCTGGGGCTTCATCCCCTGCGGCGCAAAGAAACCCATCTGTTCCCCCGGGTCTTCAACGCGGACCTCCTTTGTCCTTATGACCCTTTTCAATCCTTCCCATACGCCCGGATTGAGCAGGACGTCGCGCATATTGAGAATAATATAGCCGTAGTTTGCCAGTTGGACGGCGCCTGCCTTTATCATGGTATGGTCGCTGACATAGGTCCCCATAAAGGCCCTTCTTTCAATCCTGCCGAAGAGATTAAACCAGTTGGGGTTCGGCTCGATAATGATAGGAGGCCCGTTTATTTCATCGTTAGCAACAAAAACATTGATCTTATAGGCTATAAACATATCAACTTGCGGAGCATACCCGCCCGGCGGTTGAGGCATTGCAGCCTGTATGAACAGCTCGAGTTTTGTCAGAGTATATTGCCGGGCCTCTTTCATGAAATTGGTTATCTCGGGGTATTGTTCATATTTTTTCTCCATATCCTCAAAAGGCCTGGCAACGGCGAATTCACCGGCCTTGAGGTCGATCTCCTTCATCTTCCCGGCGGTTTCCTTGTCGAGCTCCCGGAGATGGGTATAAGTATCATCGACTCTCCTCATCATCTCAATCCGTTTTGATTCTATCTTTTGTTTTTCCTCCTCGGGGAATGCAAGGAACTCCTCCCTTGGCAAGGGTTTGCCTTCCACCATAGGAACAACGGCGGCGCCCATAGAGGAGACCTGCACGATCAAACCCTTATCAGACGCCTCTTTGTCAAGGTCGTCAAGTGCTTGCTGATATCTCCTCTGACTTTCAGTGACGACATTCTGCTTTTGTTTATTGTACTCTTCACTGCTGAAGGTTTTCGGTATCTCTTCCTTTATTTTTTTCAGAAGCTCTTCCATATCATTGGCAAAGGACTTGCCAAACCCCTGAGGTAATTTCATGATGCGAGGCTGGTCGGGATACAGGAAGTTATAGACATAGCACCAGTCATAGGTCTGATATTGAATACCCTTTGCATTTCTTTCTTCAATAAATCTTTCCAGACGCGACTTGACGGTTGACGCCTTGCCGGTGCCTGTAAGCCCTGTGAGAAAAAGGTTATAACCGGTCCTTTCCACTTCAAGTCCGAATTTTATGGACCCGAGGGCCCTTTCCTGTCCGATGAATTCCTTCAGCGGCTCAATGTCGGTTGTACATTCAAAAGGGAACAAGTCCTGTGAACATACCCAGCGAAGCTTCTCAAACGGCACTGCGTATGCATTTAAATCAACCGGATCCTTCATATAACCTCCCGTCCTTTTTGATGCTAATTATATCACGGATTGTTTCCGCCTGCGATTATTGTATAAGAAACGGACTTCTGATAGTATATAACCGTAATTACAACTTGAGATAAAAATCGGCATTATTACCCTGACCTCAATAAAATGAACACAACAAAGAAACAGGGTCCACAAAATAAACGCCTGGAAGAAAAGCTGGTCCATAGCCTTGAAGCCTTACAGGCGGTTTACAATATCGCCACAACGCTGCGCGGTTCTTATGAGTCTCTCTGCGACGAGGTTGTGCTCAATCTTGCAAAATTTCTCAGGGTCGCCTCGGTTTCCATACAGCAAATAGAAGATGAGCAGGTGAGGGTTATTTCGAGAGTTACCGGGGGGGGCCTTTTTCACGATGAAACCTTTTCATTCAAAGATTCGTCATGTTTAATCGAGCCCGGCAGGAAAAAACCCTATCAAATAAAAACCCCCGAACGACCGGCCCATACCGATTTATCGTTTCCCTATTCCGGCTTTAAAAGCCGGGTTGCAGCTCCTGTCATCAATTCCGCAGGTCATATAGGCGGATTTATATGCGCTATGGACTACAAAGACCGGACCTTCAGTGAAGATGAACTCCGTCTGCTGGAAATATTTGCAAAGCATATCTCTTATGAATTAGAGCGGATTGCTATGGAAAAACAACTCAGGCATCTTGACAAGATGACCCTTTTAGGGCAATTGGCTGCTGGGGTTGCACATGAAGTCAGGAACCCTTTAAATGCCATACTGGCGGTAGCGGAAGCCCTTTTTCAGGATATTAAGGATATAGGCGATAATCCCGATTATTATAAGCCTTTTCTCGATCATATCCGGACCCAGGTTGACCGGCTTTCTAACCTTATGGGAGACCTGCTTGATCTCGGAAAACCGATCCTGCCGTCAGGTTTTCTGAAGGAGCATTTACCTGAAATATGCGCGGCTACCATAGACCTCTGGAAACAGACCGCGCTTTCACATAACTATAAGGTCCTCTTTGTTGCGCCTGCCGAAGAAAATAACCTCTATGTCAAAGCCGACAACTCAAGACTGCAGCAGGTCTTCCTTAATGTCCTTGAGAATGCCTGTCATCACAGCCCCGGGGGAAGCGAGATTCAGCTTGTTATTCAAAGTCCGAAAGGGGCCACATTGAGGGTACAGATTATCGATCCCGGTACCGGCGTGCCGCCTGAAAACTTATCCAGGGTTTTTGAACCCTTTTTTACTTCCCGGAAAAAAGGCACCGGCTTGGGTTTGAGCTTGGTAAAACATATTGTCCAGGCCCATGGCGGAGATGTGTCCATCTGGAACAATAATCCGTCTCCCGGCTGTACCGTTGAAATAACTTTACCCGTTTTTCAAGAGGAAACCGTATGAATTCTAAAATCCTTTTAATCGATGATGAAGAGTCTGCAAGGTTCGGGTTTTCAAGGTATCTTTCAAAAATAGGATATATCGTTCGGGAAGCATCCTGTCTCTATGAAGCAAAAGAAGCCCTCCAGTCTCAGAGATTCGACGCCGTTTTGCTGGACCTTAACCTGCCGGACGGGAGCGGTCTGGACTGGATCATAGAAGTCAGGGAAAGCTATCCGGATATACCGATAATCATCATAACAGGATTCGGCGACGTTCCGATCGCGGTCGAGGCAATGCGAAGAGGAGCGGACAACTTTCTTACCAAACCCGTCAACATGGCGGACCTTGAGGTTTTCCTGAGGAAAAGCCTTGAGATCGGGACCCTTCGCAGAAAGAATCTTATAGATAAGAGATTAGCCAAAAAAGACAGGATATTTTTTGGCGTAAGCCCTGCCATGCAAAAAATACTTGACCTCGCAACAATCGCATCAGGGAACGATTCCTCCCTTGTGATTTCCGGCGAGACCGGCTCGGGGAAGGGGGTTCTGGCAAAATGGCTCCACGAGAAAAGTTCGCGCAGCGCCATGTCTTTTGTGGAAGTTAATTGCTCGAACCTCAGGGGCGATCTGCTTGTAAGCGAACTCTTCGGTCATTCAAAAGGGGCTTTTACCTCGGCTGTTCAGGAAAAACAGGGTCTGATCGAAGCGGCTGACGGCGGCACCCTTTTTCTTGATGAAATCGGCGATATGGATATCGGGGTGCAGGCGCAATTCCTCAAGGTTATCGAAGAAAAACAGTTCCGGCGACTCGGTGAAGTCAAGACGCGGAAAAGCGACTTCCGCCTTATAAGCGCCTCAAACCGGGACCTTCTCGATGAGACACGGAAAGGGACTTTCCGGAAGGACCTGTACTTCCGCATAAACGTACTGCCCATCATTATCCCGCCTCTGAGGGAAAGGCCCGAAGATATACCAGGCATGGTCCGTCACGTCCTCGAAAACATGGGGTTTCCGGCTGTTGAAATAATCCCTGAAGTAATGGAATTGCTCAAGGAATACTCATGGCCCGGCAATATCCGGGAACTCAGAAATGTCCTGGAACGCGCCCTTCTTCTTTCACACGGTCAGCCTTTAACTATTGATCATTTTTATGGTTTAGACCCCGCATATAATTTAGACATCCCGGCGGTGATTGCTCCCGGCAAGTACTCCGAGATCGAAGAGTCCCATATCAGGACCGTGCTTAAACGTTTTCAGGGTAATACCATAAAGGCTTCAAAAGCTCTTGGCATGTCGAGGGCCACTCTATACCGCAAACTAAAGAAGTTCAGAATAACACCGGAAGATAATTCCTAATCACCCCTTGCCCCTCTTCATTCTCACCATTCTCATATTTGAGAATGGATTTGCAAAAATGAGAATCTTCTCTTAGATCGATAATTTTGCAACCTGTTGTTTTAACTGCAATTTTATTTTTTTCAGTTCTGGCATCGGTTTTGCTCTATATCTGAATGTAATCAATAATTATTAAACGGCCCAAGGGTAGTTACGTAATAATACCCTGATGAAAAGGAGTAGAGGGACCATGCAAAAACATGTACTTGTAGTGGACGACGAAACAACGATTCTGCTTGCCTTTAAGAAACTCCTTCAGACGCCCGGGGTGTATGTTGATACGGCGGAGAGCATGGAGGACGTAAAAATATTACTGGCGGATAAATACTATGACGCTGTTATTGCCGACCTCCGTCTTTCCGGAGTTTCCGGTGAAGAAGGCTTGGAAGTAATCCGTTTTGTAAAGGAGCTCAACCCCGAAACAAAGTGCATCCTGATAACCGCTTTTGGAAATCAGGAGGTTATGAGCCGGGCATACGATCTGGGTGCGGCTTTTTATTTCGAGAAGCCTGTTTCAACCAATGTTATTAATGTTATTAAAGATGCATTAAAAAATCTGGGGGTTTCATGAAAAACATTATGAACATCGATAACAGCATCAAAAAAGTCCTTATCATTGATGATTCCGAGCTGCTTCACAGAATGTACGACCTCATCTTTCTGCGATGCAGGAACAACGGGATACAGATACTTCATTCCTATCACGGGCAGGAGGGGTTAAGCGAGCTGAAACGTCATCCGGATACGGACCTTATCATACTTGATATACATATGCCGGTCATGAACGGTCTCGAGTTCCTTAACCATTGCAGAAAAGAAGGTGTTTTTCAGCATATTCCGGTAATAGTGACCGGCACCCAGGGCAAGGAAGAAGATACCATGAACGGACTGAAAGCCGGCGCAAAAGCCTATCTGACCAAGCCCTTTGAGACCGCAAATCTCTATAAAGTCATAGGCAAGCTTTTTGACGGCGCAATGTATACACAAAAGGGTGCGATGGAGTGTTCACTGAAATAATAAACGGTATCCGTAAAACAAAAGGGACATAAAATGCTATCGGGAACCTTAACGGAACAAAATACACTTGATATTCATATCCGCAACAGTCTATGGATATGCAAATAAAACGGAACGAATGCCTGTAAATATAGGCGTAAAAACAAGGAGAGTGCCATGATACAAACCGTAAAAAAAGAAATTGAAGGAATGGATTTTGAAGTCTACCGGTTTGTGTTCGAGACTTCCATAGAGATATTTGAAGAGATATTCGAGACTTCAAAGAGGTTCCCGAAGGAAAAGTTATTTCTTACCGATCAGGTCCGCCGGCATTCCAAACTGGTCTGCATCAACCTGGCGGAAGCCTGGCGGATGAAGCAGCAGAATAACGTCTTCCTGGATAAACTTTCTGATGCGGCACAGGCGGCATCCAGGGCGCAGACCTGCCTGAAATTCGCCCTGAAATGCAAATTTATCGGCAACGATACCTATAAAAAACTTGATTCGAAATATGAAGACATCTTTGAAATGCTTTGTGACGGGACAAGAATTTAGAAGTGAATGCCGTTACGCGCCGGGCAGGGTTTTATTTATTTTGCGCTCATACATTGATCTGTCGGCCGCTGCCAACAAATCGTCGATAGTACATGGCCGTTCCGGATCATAAAACGATATACCTGCGCTGATTGATAATAAGTACCCCCTGTTGTTCCCGGCATTGTATGTTTCAAGCGCTTTTTGCAGGCGCCCGAGGATTTTATCCACGCAGTCTGTTGAGGTCCCTACAGGAAAAACTACAAACTCATCCCCTCCGATACGGGCAATGATGTCGGACTGGCGAAAATTATTTCTGAGGATATCGGCTGTCTCGATAAGCGCCCTGTCGCCTTCCTGATGCCCCAGAGTGTCGTTTATTATTTTTAAATTATCCAGGTCGGCATAGAGCATAAACAAGCCGGTTTTGCTCCTCTTTGCCATATTAAACTGATACTCCACAAGGGCAAAAAACCCCCGTCTGTTATAGATGCCCGTCAGTTCATCCCGGAGCGTTAGATTGCGTATTTCCTGCTGCATCTTAACATGCTTGATCCTTGCGATAAGCTCTTTTTCCGTAAAGGGTTTTTTGATAAAATCCGACGCTCCGGCTTCTATCGCCTTGTCAAAGGAAAAATTATCCACAAAACCGGTTGTGATAATGACGGACATATTGGGTCTGACATCCTTCGCTTTACCGGTCAATTCCAGACCGTTCATCCCGGGCATGACTATGTCGGTTATCATAATATCAAAAGGGGCGCTCTTAACACGTTCAAGGGCTGCCTGAGAACTTATGGCTGTTTCGCACTCATACCCTTCCATTTCCAGCACTATCTTCATGAATTTCAGTATGACGGCGTCGTCATCTACAATAAGTATCGAATCTTTCTTATCCAAACTCTGATCCATATCGCTATTTTTCTAAAATTTCCCTTACCTTTGTCAAAAGCTTAACCGACGAGACGGGTTTTGAGATTACGTCAAAACCGTCCTCCACTATTTTTTGCTGGTGAACTATATCAGAGGTGTATCCGCTGATATAGAGCACCTTAACCTGCAGTTTCAATTCACGTATGTTTTCGAAGACCTCTTTCCCGTTCTTTTTCGGCATCATTATATCGAGGATGAGCATCTTAATCGAGTCTTTATGTTCGACAAATGCCTTCAGCGCTTCCTCGCCGTCTCCGGCTTCGATAACGGTATAGCCGACTCCTTCAAGCAACACTCTGATAAACTTCCTTACCGAGAAATCATCTTCTGCCAGAAGAATCGTTTCTTTTCCGCCTGTTAAGGTTAACGGCTCCGATTCTTTTTTCTCCCCGGTTTTTTTCCTCATCAAGGGGAGATATATCCTGAATGTAGTTCCGTTTCCGGCTTCGCTGTATACATTAACATATCCGTTATGCTGCTTCACTATTCCGTAGACCATTGCAAGACCAAGGCCCGTGCCTTTGCCGACTTCTTTGGTGGTAAAAAAGGGCTCGAATATCTTTTCTTTTGTCTTCTCATCCATGCCGGACCCCGTGTCTGAAAACGTAATCAAGGCATATTCTCCTGCACGCCCATAGCCATAGGTTTTTATGAATCTGTCATCTATATATGCGAGTTCCGTGCTTATGAATAGACTGCCCCCCTCCGGCATAGCATCCCGCGAGTTTGTAGCAAGGTTCATAAGGACCTGCTCAATCTGTGTGCCGTCCGCAATAACAGCCAGTTTACGATCCGTAAATTGAACGGAAAGTTCTATATCGTCACCGATAAGCCTTGACAGTATATTTTCAATCTTTTTTACGATTTCATTCAGATTTATCAGCCTCGGACTGATCATCTGTCTTCTGCTGAAGGCTAAAAGATCCTGGATGAGTTTTGCGGCTCTATCTGCCGAATCCAGTATATGGTTCAAATAAGTCATGAGAGCGCCGTCCGGCATCTGAGCTTTCAAAAGATTCCCATATCCGATTATTGCGGTAAGAATATTATTGAAATCATGGGCAATGCCGCCTGCAAGCTGACCGACAGCCTCCATCTTCTGCGCCTGAAAAAGCTGCTGCTCGAGGCGCTTCCATTCCGTAACGTCCTTTATGATCCCCCGATAGGTTGCGAGCTTTCCCGTCTCATCGCGGTCGATTATAGCTGTCATAAGCACGGTCACATGCACGCCGTTCTTTTTCTTCATCACCACTTCATAGTCTTTTATAAAGCCCTGCTCTTCGAGCGCCCGCATACAGAATTGCCTCTCCTGGAAATTCACAAAGAGGTCCCTTTCAATGCTAATGTCCAGCATTTCGGCCTTCGAGTCATAGCCGAACAACTCGACGCCCGCAAGGTTTATATCAAGTAATTTACCGTCAGGTTTGCCGATGTAGAGCACATCTTTTGATTCCTCAAACAATGTCCGGTATTTCCGCTCGGAATCTTTTAGAGCGTTGATTATCGCGGAGATGCTCTGAGGCAATTCGCCGATAGTACCGCCTGCTTTTATGCTTTGTCTTTTGTTGTCGTTATGGATACTCTCTGTTGCTGAAACTTCCCGGCTTTTCTTTAACGCGCCTATCTCTTTGCGCAATTCGCCGATTTCCTCTATCAGCCTGGCCTTTGTTTTATGTTTGTCGTTCATCGTAGTTTATTATACTGAAAATACGGGGTCCCTCTTTTCAGGGTTTCAAAATAATATTTTTACATCTTTTAACGTCATAATTATAACAATTTATGGCCTATTTGTGGCGGGTTAAAACTGAGGTCTCTTCCTCTCGGGTTGGCGGCGACCGGTCTTCTCAGGTCCTCGGGAGGAGCTGCCCGTTCGAGAGGGTTTACCTTCACGGCGCACTCCCCGATACTCTCTTCTCTGCAGCTGGACGCCTTTCTTAGCAGCAATTCCCGGCGCCCTGCGATAACCGGTGACGATCATATCCTCTGTCAGAGGCATAACAGGCAACTTCTGCCTGATGAATTCCTCGATGTCCTGAAGGGAGTGCACATATTCCTCACAAGCAAGGCTTATCGCCTTGCCGCCTGCGCCGGCCCGTGCAGTCCTGCCGATCCGGTGCACATAGTCTTCCGGATCCTGGGGAAGGTCGAAGTTGATCACATGCGTCACCCCGTCTATGTGGAGTCCGCGGCTTGCAACATCCGTGGCCACAAGGATTGGCAGAGTACCGCCCTTGAATTTGGATAGCACCTTTAGCCGTTTATCCTGGGGAAGGTCGCCTGTTATGGAAGAAGTTGCGAAACCATTGGCTTTCAGAATAAGTTCAAGCCGCTCTGCTACGGCCTTTGTGTTGCAGAAGACAAGATAGCGGCCCTCGGGCTCGCGTCCGAGAATACCGAGAAGAAGGCCGAATTTTTCGGATGTGCCGACATGATAGATTTCCTGCTTTACCAGCTCAACTGTGACATTATCCGGGGTCACCGAGAACTTCTCCGGCATATTCATGTGTTCATAGCATAGTTCAAGCACGCGGTTGGACAGGGTTGCGGAAAAAAGCATGGACTGCCGCTTGTCGTAGGGAGACATCCTCCTGAGCAAAAACCGGAGGTCGCTGATAAAACCCATGTCGAACAGGCGGTCCGCCTCGTCAATCACAAGGAACTGGGTCTTTCTAAGGCTATATACCTTCTGCTTCAGATAGTCAATAAGCCGTCCGGGCGTGCCTATCAGCACGTCAACGCCCTTTGAAATATCTTCGCGCTGCTTTAGATAGTCGATGCCGCCGAATACGGGCAATATTCTGAACCCCGCGGGACCGCCTATTAGTTTTGCCTCGGCGTCAATCTGGACCGCAAGTTCCCGCGTCGGCGCGATAATAAGCGCCCTGGGCGACGAGCCCCGTCCCGCAAAAGGCAACTCAAGCATTCGGGAGAATACGGCAATAAGAAAGGCCGCGGTCTTGCCGGTGCCTGTCTGGGCCTGGGCTGCAATGTCTTTGCCCTGCAATGCCACCGGCAGAGTCAGGGCTTGCACCGGTGTGCACTCGGTAAACCCGGCGGTCTTGATTCCCTCAAGCACCTGCGGGGCGATATTCAGTTCTTCAAATCTCACTTCTTTTACTATACCTTATTTGACATTAATACATTAACCCCGAACTTCTTCAAGTTCTCGGCCAGGGCGTTTAAGGGAAGCCCCATCACATTTAAAAAATCCCCTTCTATCCTTTTGATCAGAACTGCGCCAAGCCCCTGAATACCGTAAGCGCCTGCCTTGTCCAAAGGCTCGCCTGACCTGATGTATGCCTCTATCTCATTCGCACTCAGCCTCTTAAAAAATACCTTTGAACTTACCGATCCGGATAGTTCTTTATTAGAGGCCGTATCAATTATCGTAAATCCCGTGATTACGGAATGTGCTTTTCCGCTAAAAACTCTCAGCATCTCCTTCGCCTGTTCCATGTCACATGGCTTGCCGAAAATCCTGCCTCTCAATACTACGATAGTGTCGGCCGCTATAACAAGGGCGTTCGCGTGTCTGCGGGCAACTTCCCTTGCCTTTTCGCGCGAAAGAAATTTGGCGAGATCATGAGGCTTCAGGCCGGTATCCATTTTCTCTTCGCACCTGCTCTTATCGACCCTGAATTTCAGGCCGGTTTTTTCGAGTATTTCCTTTCTCCTCGGAGAAGCCGACGCAAGTATTATAGTCTTGATATTACGCATATCAGCCTTCGACAAAACGCATTTTATTCCGATTCACGGGCAGGAGAAATAATATGCGGGAAGAGCCGCTATTTTGATTCATTCATCGCCGGGAGAGTAATAATGAAAGTTGTTCCCGTATCGGGAGATTCCCCCGATATTTTCGTTTCAAAGGTAATGGCGCCGCCGTATTTTTTTACGATTGCATAAGAAACTGTCAGACCGAGGCCCGTGCCTTCACCGACTTTCTTGGTGGTAGAGAGGGGGTCGAATATTCTTTGCCTGTGCTCCGGTTTTATCCCCGCCCCCGTATCTGAAATTCTTATCACAACACTCTGTTTTCCATCGCTGTCCATGCGTCTCGTTCTTATAGTGAGTGTTCCGCCGTCTCTCATGGCTGCAATGGCGTTATTTATGATATTGAATAAGACCTGCTGCAACTCACCGGGATCTCCTCTTACCACGGGTAAGGTGTCCCCCATATCCCTTACAACCGAGATCTTATGTATAATTAAGGCGTTTCCATTAACGGCAAATACTTCTTCGATACTCCTGTTGATATCAATATCCTCTTCTCTGCATTCTTTATCTCTCACAAAGCTCAAAAGATTTGCCACAATCCGCTTGGCATTATTACCTTGCTTCTGTATTGTCTTAAGGATGTCATAAGATTCCGAATTCTCGGCAGCCGTTTCTAATAATAAATCCGTAAAACCAAGGATTATTGCCAGGGGATTATTGATCTCATGCGCAACCCCTGCAGCAAGTGTTCCGACGGAAGCCAATTTTTCGGTATGCAACATCTGTTCTTCCAGTTTTTTTCTTTCCGTAATATCAAGGATGGATTCGACGGTCTTTTTTGTCCCGGGTATGAGTGAGGCGCTTATGAGAACATTCCTGATATGCCCGTTTCTGTCAATAAAACGCGTTTCATAATTTGTCGGTACGGCATTGGGATTAATCCTGAGCGTATGATGATATTGTTTAATATTGGCGATATCATCTTTGTCAAAAAATTCTATCCAGCTCTTCTTCCTCTCAATCTCTTCTTTTGTGAACCCCGAGAGCAATTCAAATTTTGTATTGCTCAAAGATATTGTCGTGTCTTCTTCAACAATGATCGTTGCATTACCGGTATTTTCAAAGACCGTCCGATATTTTTCTTCCGATTCCCGCAGCGCTTGCCGATTTTCTAAGCGTTCAATGAATTTCCCCAAATGTTTGGCTATTGCATTTAGGAGGTCTCTTTCTTCATTGATGAACGGGCCTTCATCGGCCTGCGGTTTTTCTTCCAGATAAAAAACTTCCGCTGTTCCGACTTTTTCGCCGTGTACGGAGATGCCGTTTGCCAGCGTCCACACCGTCTCTCTGAAGTCGGGTGATACGAATTTCCGACTTCCTATCACGACGCGTACACGGGTGATTTCCGGATAACGCCATCCGAAGGGAATACGGTCAACGGTCCCTTGCAGCAGTTCGTCCAGTGAAATTGTTCTCTTCTCGGCGAGTTCGGAGATGCTGTAAAGGCAATTGATTTCCTTTACTCTTTCCCAGAGATCATATGTGCGCTCCTTGAGTATTTCTTCCGTACGTTTGCGCTCCATGATTTCTCTTGATATGCTGTCAATCATTTCATTCGTCACTTTTTTGAGAGATTCCAGTAGTTCTATGTTCGACCCCCCGGATAACCGGGCATCTAACTCACCGCTTGTGACCTTGTGTAAAATATCGAAGTGCTCGGCAAGTTCTATTGCAAATTCATGGGACTGATTAACGATTTCCCCTATTTCCTCTGCCGTTACATTAACTATGTGTTTTAATTTGCCGATCAATTCAATGTCTGATTGTTCCGGGATCCTCACGGTAGGGTCTCCTGAAGCAATCTTTTTCAACGCCTCAAAGACTTCGGAAAGCCCGATCGCCAACTCCATGCTCATATCCTGAAGCTCCCTGTCCCTGTCGCCGATAATCTTGCTGTATTCCTTAAATTGTTTATCTACAATTTTCAGGGTTGCTTTCATGGCAGCGACATCCTCGTTTGCTTTTAGGACCTTACATCCGAGACACATCTCGATCTTGTCTAAAACCTTCTCTTGAATCTCGTTTCTGCAGTGAGTTCCTGAAAAAACCCAGCACTTGTGGTTTCGTGATTTATAGGCGGGACATTGCGTTTCTTCACAATTAAATACTTCCCAGCATTTAATCGTCGGGGTCTTCACTGCTTTCGCTATTGCCTTATTCCCCTGTTTTTCCCTTTTCATTTTCAAAACCTACATAAAGCGGTTTCACCGGATTGCAGTTTTTGGTCTAAACATGCTTCCCGGTTTCATCTTTTGATTTTAGACTAATCGCATAAAATTGTCTAAATTATTTTCCCTGCAGATTATATTTTAAGCCGATATAACGTTCTTGATATTATACGTATTGGCCTGCAACAAACCCCGAGGACCAGGCCCATTGAAGGTTATATCCGCCAAGCCGGCCTGCAACATCGATAACCTCGCCCACAAAATACAGGCCGGGGACCTTCTTTGATTCCATAGTCTTGGATGACAGTTCGCCGGTATCGATACCGCCGGCTGTAATCTCCGCCTTTCTATAGCCCTCGGTGCCTTCAGGTATTATCTTCCAGTGACGTATCTGATGCGCTATATCCTTGAGTTCCTTTTCCGTATACCGGCATACAGGCTTTGACGGGGTATATAACGCACACCACGAGCGGCTGAATCTCTTCGGGAGATATTCCGATAGAAGGTTGTCCAGCTCGATCCTGCTTTTGCGCTTCGACATGAAGAGTTCATAGGCGTTTCTGTCAGGCATCAGATCGATAATGATTTCATCCCCGCGGTCCAGATAAGATGAGACCTGGAGAATTGCAGGACCGCTTAGTCCGCGGTGGGTAAAAAGGACTTCTCCCCGGAACTGTCCGGCTTTGCATCCGACAACGGCGTCAAATGAAACGCCGCTTAAACCGCTGAACTTTTCGAGATCATGCCGGTTGAATATGAGCGGGACCAATGCCGGCTTCAGTTGCGTAACCTTCAGGCCGAACCTCCGGGCTGTCCGGAATCCCATATCCGTTGCCCCAAGTTCAGGATACGATAGACCGCCCGTTGCAATAACAAGCGCGCTCGCTTCTATCGTATTGAAATTTGTTGAGATGTAAAAGTGTTCCGATTTCTTTATGCTTCCGACCCTGCAATTCAGGAGTATTTCAGCGCCGGCATTGCGGCATTCCTCATTGAGCATCCGGATGATCTCCCCTGATGTCCCTCTGCAAAAAAGTTGCCCTTTCCCCTTCTCGTAAAACTCTATCCCGTGCTTTTCTATCATAGCTATGAAATCGTGGGAAGTGAAACGCGCGAGCGCGGATTTGCAGAAATGGGGATTTGCGGACAGGTAATTTTCGGGCCCCGGATTTATGTTTGTAAAATTACAGCGCCCGCCCCCCGAAACCCTGATCTTCTTCCCCATCTTTTCCATATGCTCAAGGACAAGGACCGAGCGGTTCCTTTTGCCTGCCTCTACCGCACACATAAGCCCCGCAGCGCCCGCCCCTATAATGACGATGTCCTTTTTAATAAGCCGTTTATTGTCCCGCTCCATTGCAGCTTTTTCTTATGGCAGAATTATGATGGGGGCGACCTTTTAGCTATACCTCAACAGGTCTTGCCGATACTGCTCCGTTGATGAGGGCGTCGATTTCCGGTCCGTCCAGGGTCTCTTTTTCGAGGAGCGTATTTGCAAAGACTTCGAGCAAATCGCGGTTTTCGGTGAGAAGGTCTTTCGCGTTTTTATAAGCATCAAAAACAATACTCTTGACCTCTTCATCTATATCAACGGCTGTTTTCTCGCTGTAATCCTTATGTCTTGCTATCTCTCTGCCGAGGAATATCTGTTCTTCCTTTTTACCGAAGGTAAGAGGACCAAGCTTGTCCGACATACCCCACTCGGTAACCATCTTCCTTGCAAGATCGGTTGCGCGCTCAAGGTCGTTGCCGGCGCCGGTAGTCATATGCTGCAGGGCTAACTCCTCTGCCGCCCTGCCTCCCATAAGTACGGCAAGGGCTTTCATGAGATAGTCTTTAGAATAGGTATATCTGTCGTCTATGGGTAACTGTTGCGTTACTCCGAGGGCCCTCCCTCTCGGTATAATGCTCACTTTATGCAGCGGGTCGGTGCCGGGCGTTAGTTGCGCAACAAGGGCATGGCCTGCTTCATGATATGCGGTATTTTTCTTCTCCGTATCGCTTATAATCATGCTCTTTCTCTCGACGCCCATCAGCACCTTGTCCTTTGCCGCCTCAAAATCGGATTTCTCCACGCTGGCTTTCCCTGTCCTTGCAGCAAGAAGGGCGGCCTCATTAACAAGGTTTTCAAGATCGGCGCCGGAGAAACCGGGTGTCCCTCGGGCTATCTCATCAAGATTTACTTTTTCATCAATAGGTTTATTCCTTGTATGCACTTTGAGTATCTCGAGCCGTCCCTTTACATCAGGCTGTGGCACTACAACCTGCCGGTCAAACCTGCCGGGTCTTAATAATGCCGGGTCAAGGACGTCCGGTCTGTTGGTGGCTGCAATAATTATAACCCCGGCATTGGCCTCAAACCCGTCCATTTCTACAAGGAGTTGATTCAGGGTCTGTTCACGCTCGTCATGACCGCCGCCAAGACCCGCGCCCCGGTGACGGCCTACCGCATCGATCTCATCAATAAAGATGATACAGGGCGAACTTTTCTTTGCCTGCTCAAAAAGGTCCCTGACCCTCGAAGCGCCGACTCCTACAAACATCTCCACAAAGTCGGAGCCTGATATGGAAAAGAAAGGCACTCCGGCCTCGCCTGCTATAGCCCTTGCCAGCAGGGTTTTGCCTGTTCCGGGAGCGCCGACCAGCAAAACACCTTTCGGAAGCTTGCCTCCAAGCTTCTGGAATTTCTGGGGGTCTTTCAGGAAATCGATGATCTCCTGGACCTCTGCTTTTGCTTCATCTATGCCCGCAACATCGGCAAAGGTTATCTTTACCGATTTTTCAGAAACCAGTTTTGCCTTGGCCTTCCCAAATGACAACGCCTTATTGCCCCCTGTCTGCATCTGCCGCATAAAGAAAACCCAGATGACGACAAGGAATATAATGGGTCCCCAGGAGAAGAACAGGTTCCAATACCAGGGATTCTGCTCTTCAGGCTTAACAGTAATTTTTACATCCTGGTGCCTCAATGAGGTTACAAGGTCGGGATATTCTGCGGAAAATGTCCTGAATTTCTTGCCGTTTTTTAATTGGCCGTTTATGATGCTGCCCTTTATGGTCACATCTTCGACCTCGCCGGCCTCAAGCTTTGTCATAAAATCGGAAAAAATAAGCTCCTCTTCACCTTTTTTGGGAACGTTTAAAAGGTTAAAGAGCGCGATCATCATGACCCCGATTACCAGCCAGATGATAAGGCTTTTGTATGCGTTTAATTTATTCATGCCGACTTTTATTTTAGCATATTATAAGGTCTTTAATTGAAATTAGTAGCTAAGCACATCGCCTTCTATCAATTTTTTCTGGATCTGTATCAGGTCATTGATGCCTGCTTCGGCAAGTTTAATGAGGCTGTCTAAGGTTTCTCTGGAAAAAGGCAGCCCTTCAGCTGTTCCCTGTACCTCGACAAATTTACCGGTTCCCGTCATAACGACATTCATGTCCACTTCAGCGGCTGAATCCTCGACATAACAGAGGTCTATCATCGGCTCGCCGCGGACGACTCCGACGCTGATTGCGGCAAGATAATCCTTAAGGGGCGTCTTTTCGATAAGCCCGTTTCCGAGGGCGTATTTCAAGGCGTCTGCCAGACAGATAAAAGCGCCGGTTATCGATGCGGTTCTTGTGCCTCCGTCCGCCTGAAGCACGTCGCAGTCTATCCATATAGTCCTCTCCCCGAGACCCGTCAAATCTACGACTGACCGGAGCGCCCTGCCGATGAGCCTCTGGATCTCATGGGTCCTGCCGCTGATCTTTCCGGAAGTGGACTCCCTGAAAGTCCTGGTTTGAGTGGCCCTCGGAAGCATTGAGTACTCCGCCGTAATCCATCCTTTTTTCTGGTCTCTCAGGAAAGGCGGCACTCTGTCCTCAATAGTGGCAGTACATATCACCTTTGTGTTGCCCATCGAAATTAAAACGGACCCTTCGGCAGTTTCCATGAAATTCCTCTGGATTTTTATTTTCCTTATTTCATTGTTTTTTCTTGCATCCGGTCTCATTTAGCCTCCTACCTCTATTTTTTCTATATTTTCAATTTTTTGTCCAAGAAATTTCTCGCTCACTTTCAAAAACCTCTCGGTAGAATCGGTTACAAAGAATTCTCTTAACGGGACCCCTTTTTGTTTTCTATTCAGACCCAGCATCTCAAGGGTTGTCTTTATCTCATAAGCGGTTTCAATGGCGGAATCTATCAGCCTGACCCCTCCACCCATAACTTCAGCTATGACCTTTTTCAGCAAAGGATAATGTGTGCATCCAAGGACAACCGTATCTACCCCTTTGTCTTTTAAACTGTCGAGATACTCTCTAACTATCAGGGTGGCAATAGTCCCCTCGGTCCAGCCCTCTTCAACCAGCGGAACAAAAAGGGGACAGGCAAGACTAAAGACGTCTATATTGCCGTCAAGGGCCTGAATCGCCTTTGTATAAGCATTGCTTTTGATCGTGGCTTCAGTGCCGATAACGCCGACCCTTCCGTTCTTTGTAACTTTTACGGCAGCCTTTGCCCCGGGTTCAATCACCCCAATAACCGGAATGGAGACCCTGCTCTTTATTGCCTCGAGACTCACTGATGAAGCCGTATTGCAGGCGATCACCATCAGCTTAATGTTTTTTGATGTTAGGAATCCGGTATTTTCAAAAGAATATCTAAGCACGGTTTCAGGCGATCTTATACCGTAAGGCACCCTGGCCGTATCTCCAAGATAAACGGTTTTTTCATCCGGAGTCACCTCTATTATCTCTTTCAGGACGGTAAGTCCGCCTATTCCGGAATCAAATACGCCGATCGGTCTGTCTTTCATGTTTTCCATGCAGTCCTTCTTCAATTTAAATCGGATGAAACAATATCTTTGAGAGGATACAAAAGATAGAGATGGCCTCCGAGGGTTTCTATCTCTTTGCCTTCTATCAGTATTTTCACGTCCAGTATGTCTTCCACATTCGCAATAATGCTTTGATATAAGCCTTTCAGCAAAAGAAATTCCGTAAAAGCATCCCCCCTGAAATTCCTTCTGAAATCGTCCGACAAGTCCACATACAATATTCTGTCTGCGCCTTTATAGATACCGAGGATTTTCGTGTCTTTGGGAATACCCGAGGATTTTGTATCTATAGGGCCCTTCAGATATTGTTCCACCGCCGCCTCTGCAATTGCCATCGGAACATTCCTTCTCGGCAGTCTTCTCTCTTCGACCTGCAAATGCTCTTTGACAGGGTAATAAATCCTTAAAGAAAAAAGGTCTTCAGGCTTCTGCAATAAGCCTTCGCCTTCCGCCGGCGTCTTCCCGGTTACAACAATCTTTGAGAAATAGAAATATCCTCCTGCAACACCGCCCAGAAAAAGACACACCAGCAAAACTATCCCCAGTATCTTTTTGGTATTCATCTTACTGTCCATAAACGGCAAGCCCTTTTATGATTGCGTTAACCAGTTTTGTCTTCATCTGCCGGTCGGACCCTGGAGAAGGGATCTCGATAAGGACGGAAGCCGCGCTTACGGAATTGAGGATCGGTAGTGACATCTCCCTTCGCACTACATCAAGGTTAAATTCATCTTTAATAGCTTTGCCGAGACTATCTGCAAGGGCTTTGCTTTTAGCGATATATTTTTTCTGTCTCATGGCAAGGCTAAAGGCGTCCGTCATTTCGTTTGTGCCCTGCTCTTCAAGCCTGGAAATATAAATAGCGAAGTTCTCCGAGGTTGAACAATGCAGACTTATAAATACATCGGGCTTTTTCTGATTTGCAAAATTGATCCTCTCCGCAATCGGCATGTGCTGGTCGGCCTTACGCACAAGAAAAACCTTTTTGCCTTTCTTTGACAAAGAAGCTCCGAGTTCTTTTGCAACCTCAAGATTCAGATCTTTTTCATTTATATCGTTGAACGGCATTCCAAAGTCATATCCGCCATGTCCTGCATCTATGACAAAGGCATTTGAAAGAATAATTGCCGTTTGTTTGTCGGCATGTATATCCGGACCCTGGATGTCAAAAACGATCCTTGCAGGCGATGCAAGCCGGAACGACTTTATCTCGCCTTTTTCTTTCAGGGTGATGGATAGTGATTTTTCAGCCTGCACAGCCTCAAAGGGTATAACTCCGGGTAAATTTAAATGAAACACTTCCGGGAAATCAATCTTTATATGAGATGCCGAGACGGCTGCCTGTGTTTTGCCGATAACTAAATCTTCTCCCTCAAGTACAATCCGCATGGCGCCTTCCTGTTTACTGTACTTTAAGAAAACCTCGGTCTTTTTCTGGGCGGCAACAGGAAAGGCAAAGAAGAGCGTTACAACTATTAATATCGATATTTTTTTCAACAGCACGTTATCTTACCGTTGTCTTTATCTCAAATTTCGGCGGACTCATAATAGTCTTCTTGACGGCGCACTGGTCCGCCACTTTAATCAGGGCCGAATGATATTTTTCAGGAAAAGACGGCGGGACTATGATTTCGAGGACGATCTTTTCAAGGTATGATTTGTCGTCTTTCACCTTTATATATTCAAGACGCTGGATAATCGAAATGTTTTCCGTGGGGATCTTTCGTTTCTCGCAAAAGCCGAGTATATAGACGCCCGCACAGGTTCCTATTGAAGCAAGAAAATATTCAAACGGCGAGGGAGCCGACCCTTCGCCGCCATATTTAGGCGGCTGGTCCGTATGAACGGTAAACCCGTTAATCTCCGCGTTTACTTTTTGACCTCCCGGGAATGTAATCTTGATTTCTATAGCATCCTCCTTTAATTTATACTAAACATTCCAGGCATTAGAAGGGTTTTTCAGCGCGTCTTTCACTGTATTTAGAGTCTGTGTATTAAGTCGTGATTTGTCATCCTCCGGCTTGACCGGGGGATCCAAAACCCATTGAAAAACCTGGATTCCCGCCTTCGCGAGAATGACGAATTCTTTCAGAATCATACGTTATACACATACATTATTTAGCCATGTAACTATTAAACAGACCTTTAGCCGCTTTCTTTGCTTCGGAACACCCCTTCTCTTTAAGCAATTTTAGCATATTTTCCGATGCAACCGCCTTCAGAAAACCGGCCCTCTTTTTTCCGTCCTTAATCATGGTCATGGCCTGTGCGCGAATTTTCTGCAATGTCTTCAGGTAGCTGGAGAATTCGCATCCATAGATTTTTTCAAGTTCTTTTCTTAATGACCTTGCAAGGGCCGGGCTGACGCCGCCGGTCGAGATTGCGATTGTTAAAGGCCCCCTTTGCATTGAAGAAGGCACAATGAAGTTGCATAATTTCGGGACGTCCACAACGTTCACAAGGCAGGGAGCATCACGCGAAACCCTTTCATTCACGTCCCGGTCATCCGTTGCCGCAATGACAAGGAACGCTTCTTTCAGGTCGCTTTTTCGGTATGCGCGGCAGATATGGCGCAGCCTGCCTTTTTGCTTTTCCCGCTCAATACGCTTTGTAATCCCGGGGCTTACAACCGTGACTTTTGCGCCCGTATCGAGCAGGCCCAAAATTTTCCTTTCGGCAATCTTTCCGCCGCCGACAATAACGGTTTTTTTATTTTCGAGGTCTATAAATGCGGGATAATAGGTGTTACAGGCTTTCGCTTTTACCGCTTTCGGGCCCTGTTTCTTATCCTTCACTTTTTGATCGCTGCAAGTTCTTTCTTTGCATCTTTGACCAGCACATCATTTGGATATTTCTCAACAAGGCGGGTGAGATATTCCGAGGCTTTATCTTTTTGTTTGAGTTTATTGTAAGACATGCCGGTCAGGAAAATAACCGAAGCCTCTCCTTTGTAATCCGGATATTTCTTCAGCAATTCTTCAAACCTTCCGAGCGCGGCAGTGTAGGAACCCTTTTTATAATAAAACTCTCCGACAAGGTATTCATAGTCGGCAATAATATTTCTGCTTTTCTGTATCTTCAATTCAATCTCTTCTTTATAGGGATTCCTTGGGTACCTTTTCTTCAGCTTCTCAAATTCCTCAAGGGCCTTTGCAGCCCCGCTGTATCCCCGTTCAGGCCCTTCTATCTGATTGAAATACACCATGGCTATCTGGTACTGGGCATAGGAGGCGAACTGATTGTCAGGATAGGCGTCCAGAAACTTCTGATATTCCGCAATCGCAAGCTCAGGCTCGTCTTCTTTCACATATGAGTCGGCTATCTTCATCTGTGCCAACGGCGCAAATTTTTTGGAAAAATCCCTGTTTTTTACCTCAAGAAATGCCGCCCGGGCCGCTTCATAGTCCTTTTTCTCGAGCTGCTCGTTAGCATTTGTGAATGCCTTCTCCGGGTCAAAGGCTTCCGAAGGCTTCACGGCAGACTTGCCGGAGCAGGAGAGCGAGAAAAGCAGAAGCAGAACGATGAGAAAGACCTTCTGAAATGGAAGGGTTTTCCCAAATATAGAGTATGAGTGTTTCATTGCAGAATATTATAGCACAAGTCGATTTATCAACGGTTGCATTATACCTTTAACTCGGACGTGCAATGCGCACAGCGGACGGCCTTAACGGATATTACCGAAAGACAAAACGGACATTCTTTTGTCGCAGGCGCAGGCGCCTCTTCTTTTTTCTTCAGTCTGTTGACATTCCTGATGACAAGAAATACGGAAAAGGCAACTATCAGAAAACTCATGATAGTATTGAAAAATACTCCGTAGTTCAATGTTACGGCGCCTGCATCCTTGGCAGCAGCAAGAGTCTCATAAGGTCCGGGCACTTTCCCTTCTTTTAGTACTGTAAACAGGCCGGAGAAATCTACATTTCCGAGCAAAAGACCGATCGGCGGCATGATAACATCGGCAACAAAAGAAGTTACGATAGCGCCGAAGGCAGCGCCGATAACGATACCGACACCCATGTCCACTACATTTCCTCTCATGGCAAATTCTTTAAAGTCCTTTAGCATATCTTTTCTCCTTTCCATAACATTAAAGATGTATTTACCCGTCCGCTTTCTTTGTGTTATCCTTCTGTATAGTTTAGCAAACTTTTCAAACGTTATATAGTTATGGCCTTTACCGGAGACTTAGAACATCTACACATAGTTGACATTATTCAACTGCTCCATACGACGAGGAAGTCCGGCACGTTTTCCGTCAAAGGGAGCAGGGGTGAAAGCCGGATAATTTTCAGTAACGGGTTTATCGTAGGCGCAAGCCATCTCAATAACAGCGTGCGCATAGGTACGGTCCTGGTGAGAATGAACGCCGTAACCCAAAAAGATCTCGAAAAGGCGCTTGAACTTCAAAAAAGCGCCGGCAAGGACCGCAAGCCTTTAATCTCCACTCTCATCGAGCTGGGCAAATTAACTCATGAAGAAGCTTCAAAAGGACTAAGGAAGCTGATCGAGATAACTGTCGTAGAATTGATAGGCTGGACTAAGGGGACCTTTACCCTTGATACGGAAGATATTGCGGTCACTCCCGAATGCAGTTATCCCATCGGCAAGATGGAGCAGGCAATGGGCCTCGACGCTCAAATGGTGTTGATGGATGCTCTCCGGGTTTTTGACGAGCGGGAACATAATCGCCAGTCCGGGGGGAATGTACCGTCATATGAAGATTTGTTTTCAGATGTGATTTCATCAGACAAGGCCGTAGAAAAAGCGCGAAAGGATTCGGTCCTTACAGCAGATGACCTGGGCCTGGCGGATCTCGACCATCTGGAGAGAAAAATACCTCAATTTTCCACGGCCAACGAGATTTTCGACCCCATCGAAATTCACCGCCACAAAATCCGGGAGACCCTGTCCGATTTTTCAGCCGAAGAGCAGGAAGCCTTTGTCTCTTTTCTGGAAAAATCTGCGCCAAGTATAATTCCACTTGACGGGCCGTCAAGGCAGGAGGGCCGGTCTCAAGCCCTTATACTCTTTAGCGAGGACGAGTTCATCAAACATTCCGTCATGACTATCTGCAAAAACGAGGGCGTACTTGTGTTTACAACTGACGGGGAAGAGGAACTCGACCGTATTATAGCCCAATGCCTATTAATAAAAATGTCACCCGTCATAATTTTTGACAGCCCCGAAACATCCGGGGGGATACTTTCCGAAGAGAAGATCGTCAGCCTGCGGCGAAAAGTAAAGGCGAGATATCCACAGGTTCCCTCTATCCAGATGGCTTCTCCGGCAGATTACGCCTTTACATTACAGTCCTATAATGAAGGGATAAGGGCGGTTTTCCCCAAGCCTTCAAAAAAGTCGGGGAAAGCAACGTTTATTGAAGATACTATTATATTTCTGAAAACCTTCAAATCTTATATTAAAGGATCTTTTCTTGAGCTGAACAACCCGGGAGCAACGGACAACAAACTGAGCAGGATCAAAGATCGCTTCCTGTCCATCCGGGACATTCACGAACCCCGTGACGTCTCCTTTGCCCTTCTTCAGTTAGTAGCCGAAGTATTTGAACGATCCGTTACTTTTATTGTTCGCCCGACTGAGCTTGCCGGCGAAAGGTCCATAGGAGTTTATTCCCAAAAGGACCGGGGGCCGGATTCGGCAGCAAGGCTGAAGATTCCCTTGACAAGATCCTCGGTGTTCCGTGATACGATTGAAAACGGACGGGTTTTCTATGGAGAGAGTGATGATGAAGTCTTAAAGGAACATATCTTTAACACAATTGGCAAGCCCTTGAGGCCTAATATAATACTCCTTCCTATGAAAAGTAACGGGAAAATTATGACCCTGACATACGGCGATTTCGGCAGAAAAAATGTACCGCCGGTGCAACCCGATGAACTGGTAATTCTGGCAAATCTGGCCGGCCTGGTTGTCGAAAACGCCCTTTACCGTAAATTGTATAAAAAGGCGTCCCAAAAATGACGGACATTAATACAAATATATCGCCGTGTATGATTCAAGAAAGGAACGATTATGGACATTGCCACCCTTACACAAATCTTAGATATCGCTTTTAAAAAGAAGGTTTCCGATATCCATTTTGAAGTGGACAATCCCCCCATATTCAGGGCCCGCGGGCACATGATCCGTTCTAAACTGAATATCCTGACGAAAAAAGATACCGAGTTTATAGCTTCCACTGTTCTGGAGCAAAGCAACCGCAAGCTGCCTGAAAACTTAATGGAATTAGACACTTCTTACGCGTTGCCGGACGTAGGACGTTTTCGTGTCACCATCTTTCGTCAGCGCGGCAATATCGGCATTGTAATGCGTGTCATACCTCACCATGTAGGCGCTTTCGAAGAACTTAATCTTCCTGCCGTATTGGGGAATATAGTGAAAGCCCCGAACGGCCTGGTCCTTGTCTGCGGACCCACGGGCAATGGTAAATCTACCACCATGGCCTCGATGATCCGGTATATTAATGATAATTTTAATTATAGTATTATTACTATCGAGGACCCTATCGAGTTTATTTTTCATTCAAATCAAAGCTGTATTATCCAGAGAGAACTGGGTATTGATACGGAGAGTTTCGGCGGCGCCTTAAAAGCGGCCATGCGTATGGACCCGGATGTAATTATGGTCGGGGAGCTGCGCGACATGGAAACGATCGACGCCTGCATCAAGGCTGCCGAGACCGGGCATCTCGTCCTGTCGACCCTGCATACCTCTAATGCGGCTTCCACAATCAACCGCATTGTAGGGTTCTATCCCCCCCAGACACAGGAGAGTGTCCGCCACAGACTCGCAGAGATACTTGTGGCAACGATCTCTTTGCGGCTTGTAAGAGAAAAGAGCGGCGAAAAAGTCCTGCCGGCCCTGGAGGTGATGTATACGACGTCTACCATCAAGGCCTGTATTCGGGAAGGGCACCTTGATGAGATCGAAAACTATATTGAAAAAGGACGCGATGAATATCAGATGCAGACGCTTGACCAGCACCTGATTCAACTCTGCAGACAGAATATCATAACCCTTGATGAAGCAAAGAGGATTTCCCGCTCAACAGACCTTGAACGAAAGCTGATGTATAATTAAAAATCCGTTTATAAACCGACTCTACTTTATCTGAAAGCTTGCTTCTTTAGAATCGCTCGCATAAGGACTTTGCACGGTCGTGATAACGTTATATTTCCCCTTTTTAGCGTCATTCGGCAGCGTTACAGGTATAGTGCTGACATATGTCCCATCCGCGCGCGACACATTTACCTGCGGTTTCCCGAAAATCTCGCCTTCATATCTTATTTCCCGTATTTCTGAAATGTTTACTTCTTTGCCTGCGCCGACGCCGAGCAGCGCATAGGTCATTTTCAGTTCGATGGTATCCCCCGGCATAGCCGTAGCAGGAACAACGGAAAAGTCTTCAATTCGTATCAAATTGCCCTGTGAAGAGCTGTAGTTATATTTCCTGGCAGTCTCATCTTTTGTCCTTTTTTGGTCATATGCATAGTGTCCGATTGCGCCTCCGGCAAGCGCTCCGGCGAGCCCTCCGAGTATCGCCATCTCCGTCTTTGCCCCCTTTGCTCCAAGAAGCGTGCCGGCTACCGCGCCGGTTACCGCACCGATTCCGGCTCCCGTTGCTGCGCCTTTATGTTCTTCAGTTACGGATGCACAGCCGAAAACACCTGTAAAAAAAGTCAGGATCACTGTGATGGAAATAATTTTTCTATACATGTCTTATCCTCCTTTTCAGTCTTTAATGCAACGTTTTTTCAGGGGCCGCTCTTCCTTTCAGCCCTGCCCCTGGTCAAAAATTACCATCCGCTTTTCCGCTTCTGCCTGAACAACAGCCAAAGACAATAAAAATAAACCTATACAGAGAAACAATATGAAACGTTTTTGCTTCATAACTTCTCCTTTCCAGTTTATGTAAAAAATTGTTGCCCCTATATTTTCGTTTTTCTTTTCTGCATCAAAAGCGACGGTATAAAAACTCTGCAGGTTTCAAAACCGTGGTCCGATAGAATCGCTTTTGATAAAGATCCCTGAAGTCGCGCTCATTTCCGGTAAGGAAATATTCGATCCCATTGTGTATTGCGGTCGAAAGAATTATTTTGTCGTTATCAGGCAGCATTTGAATTGGGATATTCATGTTAACAAGGATATCTTCGAGAACTGTTGTGTGTCTGATAAGGGTGCTTAAAAAAGGCGATGCCGCCGGTTTCTTGATCTTGATGTTAAATATGGCTTCTTCCTTCACAAGGTTTGATATGTAGATTTCTATGTCGCCTGCATCTTGAAGTTCGTATAGCAGATAGGAACGGGACCTATCCTTTCCCGAGTATGCAATCGAAAAAAGGACATTGCTGTCCAGAAAAACTGTCAGCTTCTTTTCCACTTCGAGAAGATTTCCTTTCTCTCACCTTTCTTAATCACATCCTTACCCAGGATATTCCGGACGTAATCATCGGAAAACTCTCTTAGAGGAACTGTCACCACCGGCCTTATCAGTATGCCGTCATCTTTTAGTTCTATCACCACTGGGGATTTCGGTTTAATCCCCAGTTTTTCCCGGTATTTTTTCGGGATTGTTATCTGTCCCCGTTCTCCCAATATCAATGTCTCCATGTTATACATCTCCTCTGCTACTTTTTTCTATTATTGCATATTTACTGCAATTCTGCAAATAAGAAAATTAGATATTGACTCAACGGTCTGAATTCTCATCGAAGTAACCTGAGCGTTGTGACTACGCCTTCTCCCGGTCAGGTATAATAGAAAATCCTTTTCAGAGGTGAATATGTGTACCAGGAATTAAATGCAGTCATTATGCCAAACGGCTCCATTCAAATGGAATGGACGGACACTCAAAAAAGATATCTGGCACAAGATCAAAACCTCATGCGAAGACACACTTGTTCAAGCGGATATTATATGTTCGCATTATAGGAGGAAGAAGGGCATGAAGGCTCATGGATACTCTATAAGTGCCGGGATGAAAACTGTAAATATTAGCGGAATTATATTATTGAGACAACTCAGGACGTTCCATTTCTTCCTTGATAAATTTTGCAAAAGCTGTAATCTTGCCACGCACGGATGCGTCCTCTAACGCTGACATATACTGTTTCCGCCTTTGCAGTCTGATAACAGTCCAGGGATATCCTCCCGATGCAAGCATGACGTTCATAAGAAATCGTCCTATTCTTCCGTTACCGTCCAAATATGGATGGATGTAAACAAAGATAAAATGGCCAAGAACAGAACGGACACCGGCATCCTGTTCCTTGTTGAGTAAATCAAAGAATATTTCCATGCAATCCAAAACCGCTTCTTTCGGCGGCGGGACATGCTGTGAGTTTTGGATAAAGACCGGACCATTTCGATATCCTGCGAGATCAGAAGGCTTTAAAAACCCTGCCTGGACCGATGGAGAAAACATCTGAGAATACCATTCCTGGAGATCAGCTTCGGCAACTTCCGCATGGGTTTCACCTCTGAAAATTTTCTTTATACTTTCTTTTACCGACTGGAAAGCGAGGTTATATCCTTTTGCAGCCATAGCCTCTCTCTGCTGTCTGTCTGAATCTACAGATTCAGGATTCCATTTTCCATCCCTGATACGCTCAATCAATTCAGGAGTCACCCGATATCCTTCGATAGACAGAGAATTGTAGGCATCATTGACATAAATTTCATCTATTCTTTTGAGATAATTGTCCGGTTTTTTCGGTATTCCGGGTGCTTTTGGAAAGACCTCTATTACCTGTTCTTTCATTGAGTTCCATAAGGTCTCAATTCTGGCAACATAGGGAGAAATAACCCTGGTTCCTGCAATAAGTGCCGGAGAAAAGCGGTCAAAGGGATCAGAAGGCCTTACAGTCAGGCCGGCTGCGACCATTCCTTTCAGGATACTCTCGGCAATCTTTGTTTCACCTAAAAAGTTGTATGCCCCGGCAAGACGTCCGGCAACCGATGTGCTCCCTTTCTCAAGGAGTATGTGCAGTAATGGAGAAGCATTTTTTATCATGCGCAGCGCCAGTTCTGCTTCATTCGGCTCATTTTTAAAAAAAGTTGCCGATACACGACAGAGCGCTGCGGGCAAATCCATGATCCAAAGTCCGTTCTTTTTTACCCTTTGACCCGGAAAGTTTTTTCTGTCTTGGTACATTAACAAAGAACTATTGAAAGGCAGGGACAGATTCTGAACACCTTTCTTTTTTGTTATCACTACAAGCTGGTTGGGGACAATCGTGGAATCCGTATGTATCTTGATTGAAGCTTCAGGGGAAAGACAGTAACCATGATGGTATCTTTCAGTCAGATATCGCCGGATGAATGACCAAAAAGAAACATACCAGGAAGTGCTGCTCCCCTTCTGAAATGATGGACTGGTGACAATAAGCCAGCCCTTTACGGCTTCTTCCAGGAAGCCGTTCCGCAGCAGCCGTTCACGATGAGTTCTGCTGATTTCGGATGACTGGACCACTCCGTCATGTTCTACTTTTCGCAGAATTTCAAGCGAGCCGGCAAGCAATTCTTTCGGGGTTGCCATAAATCCCTCTCATTGTGATGATAGAGTATATTACTATGTTTTTAGGTAGTTTATCAACTATGTTTTAATGTTGTTTCATGACTATGTGATTGTATCCGGATATATTTTGCTTTCCTGTTTATAGCAAACAGTTCCATGAATAAATCCTTTCTGCAATCTTTGCACGTATTCCACACATTTTTATTGTAAGCCCATCGAATTCTCTGTTTATTTTCATTCTATTTTTCTGTTTACTTGTATAACCTTAAAAATTCCTCTACGGTTAATCCTGCCTTTGATATCTGATCCCTTAACAATCCCTGCTTTATGGGTTTGCCTTTATGCACAGGGATCGACAGAATATTCGCATTGCCTTCTTTCGTTAGTTTCACATGACTCCCTGTCTGTTTTCTTGTTTTCCACCCCGCCCTTTCAAAAGCTTTAATAACCCTGTCGGGTTTCAGGTTATGCAGGCTCCTCATGAAGCTTTTCTGACCTTTCTCTCTTCCTCCAATACCTCAAGATGTCCCTTAATTGAGTCCTTTATCATCTCCAGGGCTTCTTCCACGGTATCGCCCTGCGAAGCGCATCCGGGAAGCAAAGGGCATTCTATCCAGTAACCTCCATCTTCCATATCAGGATGAAGAATGACGGGATATTTTTTCGCCCGGACCGTTACAGTATATTTTCTTTCTTTTCGAAGTGACAAGACATCTCCCTTCAGGGTTTCGACGATTTCTCCCAATGCAATGGAAAAAATCAGTTGACCGCTTTTAAGCGTATCAATAATAATTTTATTATCCTTAGTAAGCACAAATATCGTTTCGCCATCCGTCAAAAATTTGAGTTCCGAAAGCGGCCTCTCTATTGCGGGCATATTTTTTTTAAGATAGCTGATGGCTTTTCTGATCTTCTGAAGACTAATTCCCTTATCCATTAAAGTCTTCGCGACCTTCAATTGTATAAGGTCATTAAAAGAGTAAAGTCTCACAGAGCCATAGCCTGAAGCTTCACTTACGGAGGGTTTTATGAAATGAGTCCTGTCCCAGTAATCGACCTGCCTTGCACTTAAACCGGAAATTCCGGAAATCGTTTTTGTATTAAAGTTCACTCTACACCTCCTAATTATAGGTTATAAATACATTTATGTATTTATAATAACAATGATAATTGTATTTGTCAATATGTAAATAAGCAATGGGTTGAGAGGGAAGATTGCCGCGCTCCGCTTGCAATGAATATACCGGGAAATATGGAGCCGGTGGGGAGAGTCGAACTCCCGGCCAGCTGATTACGAATCAGCTGCTCTGCCTCTGAGCTACACCGGCATAAAGAAAGCGGGACAACGTGAAGCGGTAAAAGAAAATTATAATAAAATATATCCGTCTTGATTTTAATGCATTTATCAGACTCCTTGCAACTACTCATCATGAATCCGTTTTACCATTAACCCAAAAACTGCAGATGTCTAAAATAAATTTATTTAACTCGATGATTTTATTTAAAAAGATAGTTCATGATAATTGCATAAAAATATTTTGGTAATACATCTTTATAAGTACACTATTGTATCGAAAAATAAATTTATTTTAGACATCCCCAGTTTCTACGGCAGTTTAGTTGTTTTTTTCGGGTAAAAAAAAGAGGGAAAGCCGCCTCACGGTGACATTCCCTCGCAATCCATCTTGGGGAGTCAGGATTGTCTTGTATTTACATTACGTTTCCTTATCTCAACTAAAAAGAAAGATTGACTTCAAAGTACGGCCAATAGTCGTGCTGATATTTCGAGCTGCCCAAAATCGAGAAATTATCCCCGCTGTCCTTGTCATGCTTGGAATACAGAAAATCAATGTAACCAAGGCGGAACCTGACATTCGGTTTGAAATAATAGTCGTAGTAGATGTCCCACATTTGGGCGTTGAACGGATAAAAACCGACGGTATCCTTGCCATTGGGATTATAGAAATTGTTTCCTGCAGGAGATGCCACGGTGCCTTTTCTCCTGAAGCCGCGATAGTTAAAAGGATTGATCCATGCATCACTTCCGTCAGTAAATTCAACCGTCAACTGATGGTCGCGATTAATCAGATCTCCGGTATTGAACCCTGCAAACCACAGATGACCAGGGTATCCATTTTTGCCAACATCCTGTGAAGTTCCTGTCCCGCCGGGCTTGAAGCTATGGGCCGGGATGTCGAAATGGCTATAGTAATATGCTCCATACAACTGGAAACCCATGAGTTGTGTGTCGACATAGGCGCCTGTCAACAGATAACTCGTGTTGAGATCCGCCGGGGTGAGATAACCTACTTTTGAGGTATTGGGCATATGCCAGTCCTGCATGGTCAGTCCGTCCACGATGATTTCCGTATCCTTGCCTATTTTAATCTGTGCCTGTGCAAGAAATGCATCGGCGTCCGCTTTTACCTCTTCATCATTTTTGTTGATCAGTTTATACTCATCATACTTGAGGTAGCCAAGGATAATACCTGTTTTGTCATTAACCTTTGCCTCATATGACTTGAGCGTCGGGGCTTTTCCAGGTTCGCTTTTCTGTCCCCATAATCTGGTTGATGTCCATGGGAGACTGATGTTGTCAAGAGGAGTTTCAGGGGCATTAATAGAAATCAATGTACCGTCAATCTCAGAGTCTATGAACGGTCTCGGGAACAGTGTGCGCGCCTGCCGGTTCGGCGCTCCATCCATACCGGGGAGACGTCCGATATACCATTTGCCGTTGATCCAAGGCAAATTCATCGTCATATATGCCTGCTCAAACCTTGCATTCATATCATGTCCGATACTCGACTCAAACGAATTGGGTTTGTTAAAGGGATCGGTCGCAGATGTATCATACGCGCCCCAACGTTTGTTCATGGTAAGGCGGGCATAAAAATCAACCCAGTCCTGTACGACTTCGGCATGTGCATTTAACCTGATTCGCAGCGGGAAAGATGTCTTATCTCTGTATTCCACATCATCACCCGGCTGACCGGTACCATAAAACCCCTTGTCCGTCGAAGCATTATCCGTCATTATACGAAAACGCGCTTCACCGCCGAATTCGATACGGTCTTTCAAAGACTTCTTTGCTACCTTTTCCACCTTTTTCTCTGCTTCTGAAACTTTAGTCACCGTCTCAGCCTGCTTCTTCTCAAGGTCTTCTATTCTCTGAAGAAGTTTCTTTACCTCGCCCTTTAGCTGTTCCACGTCTTTTGAGGTATCAGCCGCAAGTACAGGCAAGACCGTCATATAAAATAGAAAAATAAAAGCGAACAACAATACCCCTGCCTTTTTCATACCCATAACCTCCTTTTATATTTAGATGTTAATTGGTTGCCGGACGCAATATGTCTAAGCTATGCTTTAAAACGATCCATTATACAATAATTTTTGTCCTTATGTGCTTATTATTTCATGTCTTTATAATCTTTACTTAATAAAGCAAAGTCCATACCACTTGGCTAACCCGTTGATATAAATGAAAAATATTTTCGAGCATAGGAGATAATGCAACGATATAATGCGGCGATACAATGGATAGCTGGATTTATATGGAGAATATAATTGCAACTATTTGTTGCTATAATTATTTTTGTTGCTACTCAATACCCGACACGAAGCCCGATATCCCCAAGCTGCTCGGGTAAAACTTTTTCTTCTGCAATTGTTTCATGAGGAGTTGAAACCTTAAGAGACCTGGCTACGCTGATAAAAATGCCTTCGCTATAAACAATGCCGATGTCCGCAATATAATCTTTGCCCGGACTGACGCTTATATACCCATCACCTATCCTGTCGTTCACAGCTATATCAATGCAGTTATTTGCATCCATAGAGTCGAAATCGATGCCTGTTATATCATAGAGTCTTATTTTGAGGTCGCCCTGGAATATCTGAAGGGTATCTTCCCTGACTTCCCAAAAGGCAAAAAGTTTTGACGGATTCACAACCATTAGGGTAATGCCGTTTTCTCCGTATTCCGAAGGTAGAGATTCAAAGGGAATTGGAGGCCATTTTTCTGACGGAGCCGGTCGACATTCTTTGTTTTCTTTAATATTTTCAGGTCCTTCAATTTCCGTTGTTTGCCTTATTTCCTTAACTATTTCTCCGGTTTTGCCTTTTCTTAATTCCCCGGCGCCTTTGAACTCCTTGATAATGTCTTTCTCTTTTTTTGCTGTTTCAGCGGCAGATGTTTTTCTGACTTTTTCAGCAGTTCTCTTCACTAATTTCTTCCCGGTCTTTGTTTCCGCCTTCGATGCAGCCTTCTCCTTTTTTACAACCTTTTCCCCCTTTACCGTTTCGGCTACTGCTTTTGAAGGTGTTTTCTTTTTAACCGCTTTTGGAAGGGTCTCCTTCTTTTTTATTACTACAATCTTTTTTGCGGGAGTTTTTTCCCCGGGACTAACTTTCTTAACAGTCTTCCCGACTTTTTCTTTTTCAACCTTTACAGGTTTTTTCACCATCTGAGCTTTGACTTTTTGGGGTGAAATCTTTTTCCCGGGGGCAGCCTTTTTTGTTTCTTTCTTTTTGCCGGCTGCTTTTGAAGGTTTACTAAGGCTTGCTTTAACTTTTTTTAACAGTTCCTCTTTTTTTGCTTTATCACTAACTTGTTTGGCAAGTACTTTCTTTTTCATAACCCCTCCTCATGAGGTATTGGCTATATTGTAGCAGAATTTCAAAATTTTGCATTCACCTGAATATTGTGAAACAAGTTTTCAATTTGACAGGCAGAGCGGATGGCTAACCCGGATTATTCATAAAATTGGTAACAGCAACTGAGGATAGAGTATTTGAGCGGTTTTTTTTGCCGATAGTCAAATAAGGTATTTGAAAATAAAGAGGCAAAAGCCTCGCAGGGAGGAACGACCGAGAATGAGCGAAAATACTCTTTCCTCAGTTCAATCAGAAAAATTATGAATAATCCGGGTTAGCCATCCGCAGTTTTTTGGGTTAATGCGCTTCCGCCCAGTTTTTGCCGTGATGAATGTCCACCCTGAGAGGAACTGAGAGCGTAAGAACTCCTTCCATCTCTTTCCTGACGAGTTCCATCATGACTTCGAGCTCCTCCGGCAGTACCTCAAAGAGAAGTTCGTCATGGACCTGCAGGATCATCCTCGACCTCAAGCCTTTTTCGGTCAATGCCTTCCATATACGGACCATCGCTATCTTGATTATATCCGCCGCCGCCCCCTGTATAGGGGAATTCACTGCAAGCCGCTCGCCCTGCTGTCTGACGTTTGTGTTTTTGCTATGTATCTCCGGCACGGCGCGTTTCCTCCCGAAAAGTGTTGTGACATATCCGTTGCATCTTGCGTCGTCTATACATTTATCTATATATGATTTCACACCCGGATGTCTCTCGAAATACTGTTCGATGTACTGTTTTGCATCCTCTCTCGATATGCTGAGAGCTTCAGAAAGTCCGAACGGTGATATGCCGTAAATAACTCCGAAATTGACCGTCTTTGCGATACGCCTTGCATCAATAGAAACCTTATCAAGCGAAATACCGAATATCTCCGACGCAGTCCGGGAATGGATATCAATGTTACTATTGAAAGCGTTGATAAGCCCTTCGTCCCCGCTCAAATGGGCAAGAATTCTTAACTCGACTTGCGAATAGTCTGCTGAAAGAAGGAGGTTGGTTCCCTCCGTTATAAATGCTTCTCTGATACGCCGCCCCCATTCTCCCTTTATCGGAATGTTCTGGAGATTAGGCTCACTGCTGCTCAGCCTTCCGGTGGCGGTGGCAGCCTGATTGAAGGAAGTGTGAATGCGTCCCGTTTCCGGATTTATAAGCGTCGGGAGCACATCTATATATGTGGTTTTCAGTTTGTTCAGACTGCGGTAGTTCAGTATCTCTCCCGGCAGATCATGGTATTGTGCGAGTTCTTCAAGTACGCTCACATCCGTTGAAAACCCGGTCTTTTTCTTCTTACCCGGCTGCAGACCGAGATTTTGAAAAAGAATCGTGCCAAGCTGTTTCGGGGAATTGATATTGAATTCTTCTCCGGCGAGAAAGTAGATCCTCCTCGTGAGCGAGTCAAGTTCCCTTTCCAGCTCTTTTGAAATCCCCCCGAGCTTACCGGTATCGATCTTCACTCCCGCAGTTTCCATATCGGCAAGCACATGGATGAGAGGCATCTCTATATTGTTATACAGGTTTTCAAGACCGTTCTCCTTCAGTATGCCGAACAGCGCCTCTCTCAGTTCAAGGCTCATCGAAGCGTCCCTGCAGGCATAGGGGGCCGCGTCCTCCAGCGGCACATCCGCAAAAGAGGCTTTTTTGCCGAGGACTTCCATGAAAGTCTTTTTCCTGTATGAAAGGTATTCAAAGGCAACTTCTTCAAGGCTGTGGTTAGGTTTGTTCGGATTAATGAGGTAAGATGCAATCATGGTGTCAAAAAGCCTTCCTGTGACAGATATGCCTTCCTTCTTCAGCATCATGATATCGTATTTGAGATTGTGCCCGATCTTGGCAATATGTTCATCTCCAAATATTCCGTGAAGCTTTTCAAGCGCCTCTCTTTTGTCTATTTGTAAAGGCGCGCCGGGATAGGAATGGGCAACAGGGATATAGAAGGCATGTCCTTTTTCAATGCTTATCGAAAGACCTACCATCTGCGCCGTTACGGGATTTCTTCCGGTTGACTCAATATCAAAAGACACTTCGTCTTCTATCTTTGTGATTATCTCCAGCAATCGCGCATTAGAGAGCACGGTTTCACAACTCATGTCGGTCGGCGCAGAGGACGGGATCAGTTTCAAGAAACTCCCGAATTCAAGCTCTTTGCATAAAGAAAGCAGCGACATCCAGTCAGGGTCTTTTATAAGGTATTCTTTAAGATTAAAATCAAGGGGCACTGACGTATCGAGTATTGCAAGCTTCATGCTTAATCTCGCAATGTCCGCGTTTTCCGACACAAGGGCCCTCAGTTTTTCTTTTCTGATCCTGCCGGCATTATTCAGCAGTTCGTCCAGGCTTGAGAATTCCGTAAGCAGTTCCCGTGCCGTTTTTTCGCCGATCCCCCTGATCCCCGGAATATTGTCCACGGCATCGCCTGTAAGCGCCATGTATTCCGGGATCCTCGCCGGTCCGACTCCGTATTTCTCCCTGACATATGCTTCATCAAATACCTTGTCCTTCATCGGGTCGTACACTTTTATCCGGTCGTCGACAGTCTGAAGCATGTCCTTGTCGCCGGTTACGATATAGACGTCCGCCCCATGGGACGCCGCCTGTTTTGCAAGGGTACCGAGAATATCATCCGCTTCATAACCTGGAATTTCAAATACCTTTATATTCAGGGCTGCAACCATTTTTCTGATATAGGGGAGCTGTTGGATAAGGTCTCCGGGAGTTTCAGGCCTTTGGGCTTTATACGCTTCAAATATCCTGTGTCTTTCCGTCGGCACTGGAGAGTCAAAGGATACGATAATGCCGTCGGGTTTCTTTTCCCTGATGATCTTGAGGAGCATATTGGTGAACCCGTAGATCGCATTCGTCGGAAAGCCCTTCGAGTTTGTGAGTCCCCTTATGGCATAGTATGCCCGATAGACATAGGAGTTGCCATCTATAAGGTAAAGGTTCACAGAAGATTATACCTTATAGTGCGGCTTTTTGTAGCGCCGGAGGATGGTGAAGGTATCATAGACGACAGACGGTATCGGCAGGAATGTTCTCTCAAAAACCGGAACGAAAAAAACCTGAATCTGACAGATTATCTACCCGCAGTTTTCGGGTTAAGCGTAATTGACTTAGCTCGCCCTTTTGTCTTGCGTACATACATATTTCCTGCATCTTATGGGCCGTTTGTCATGGATGCCGCACTTGAATGTTGCGCGCTCAAGGTAAGGGCAGTAGCCATCCGCATCCTTCGCCATATAGTAAGGCCGTTCGGTATTATATTTGTAAAAGCCTTTTTTCACTTCCTCCTGAGTGAGGGCGAAGACATAGGTGCAGCAGTTCGCCCTGCATGACGCGGTTTTCGCGGCGCAATCCACGAACGACTCCGGCTCTGTTTCATCCTCGAGCCCATACACCTTACCGTCGATCAGCACTAACCTATCGAGCGCAACAGAGAGAATTTTCGATCTCTCTTCCCCGGAGAAAGGGAGCGGTTCGGGTTTGCCGCCCGGGTGCTTTCCGTTTTTATTGTCCCGGTCCATAAATTTATGGGAATGCCTTGTTAAAAGTTCCCGCGCGATAGGCCGCGGATGATACGTATGGCATCCTCAACCGTGTTTGCTCCGTGGATCAAATCCATATCCTCGTTGCTGATAGTGCCCTCGGCCAGCAGTGTTTCGCTCATGAAACGACGGAGATGGTCCCAGAAGTCCCTTACCATACCTACGACCGGGAAGCGTTCAAGCTTTCCGGTCTGGGCGAGTGTGATTACCTCGAAAGCCTCATCGAGCGTACCAAAACCGCCTGGCATTACGACAAAAGCCGTGGAGTATTTCACAAGCATTACCTTGCGCACAAAAAAGTGCTCGAATTCGATGAACTTATCGAGATAAGGATTTGGTTTCTGCTCAAAAGGAAGTTTGATATTGCAGCCAAGGCTCAAACCCCCGCCTTCCTTAGCGCCCCGGTTTGCGGCCTCCATGATCCCCGGGCCGCCTCCGGTCATGACTGCATAGCCTGCATTGGCCAGCGCGCGTCCAAGCTCGCGGGCCAGTTCGTAGTAGCGATGCCGTTCCTGAAATCGGGCCGATCCGAAAACCGTGACGCACGGACCTTCAAAATCAAAACTCTCGAAGCCATGCAGGAACTCAAGAAAGAACCTTACGGCGCTCTCGAGATCTTCGCCGCGTTTTCTGCGGCCCGAGAGAAAGAGCTTCTCTGCGCCCACAACCTGACCGAGCAGCGAAGAAGACTGTAGCATATCCGACAACCCTTTGTTATTCATAGCGTACTCCTTCCGAGGTAATGTATTCTATTGATGCCCATGCCTCTATTATAATGCAGCGGACCCAAAACGGCTTTACAAATATTTCGCGCTTTTTGCCGCCGACCCCGGTATCAAGTACTCTCTGACTATGGCTGACGGCGGTTATCACCTGACCCGATTATAACTTCTCCGATTTATGATAAAATGTTTAATCGCTGAATTTTAACCTGTATTATTAATAAAATTGGTAACAGCAACTGAGGATAGAGTATTTGAGCGGTTTTTTTTGCCTATAGTCAAATACGGTATGTGAAAATAAAGAGGCAAAAGCCTCGCAGGGAGGAACGACCGAGAATGTCCGCCTCAGGCGGATTCGCCGAGGAGAAAGCGAAAATACTCTATCCTCGGTTTAATTAGAAATATTTGTGAATAATCCGGGTTATGAAGGGGTTATGAAAAAAGGTAAGGTTTTTTTAGTCGGTGCGGGGCCCGGAGATATCGGGCTTTTGACGGTTAAAGGTATGAAATGCCTTCAGAGGGCTGATGTAGTGGTTTACGATTTTCATCTGAATGCCCAGGTGCTGAACTACATCAACCACAATGCAGAGTTTATTTATGCAGGCAAGCGCGGCGGTCATCACAACATGACACAGGACGAGATCAACAGAACGCTTGTCCTCAAGGCAAAGGAAGGCAAGGTTATTTGCAGGCTGAAAGGCGGCGACCCCTTTGTTTTCGGACGTGGCGGAGAAGAGGCGGAGGAACTGGTTAAGGAAGGGATAGAGTTCGAGGTTGTTCCCGGTGTGAGTTCCTCGGTCGCTGCTCCTGCCTATGCCGGAATACCGTTGACCCACAGGCTTTTGTCATCCTCATTTGCAGTCATTCCGGGCTATGAGGACGTCACGAAGAAAGAGAGCGCTATTGACTGGGCAAAGCTTTCTACCGGAGTGGGGACTCTGGTTTTCCTTATGGCTGTAAAGAATATAGATCAGATTACGGAAAAATTAATAGAAAACGGCAGGCCGCCGGATACGCCGGTTGCAGTTATCAGATGGGGTACAAGACCGGACCAGAAGACCATAGTCGGCACATTAAAAGATATTGCAGGAGTGGTAAAGGAAAAGGATATTAAACCGCCTGCCGTGATGGTGGTCGGTGATGTTGTAAGACTCAGAGAAACGTTGAAATGGTATGAGAAAAAGCCGATGTTCGGCCACAGGATACTGGTTACCCGTGAGCATATGGAAGGTTTTGAACGGCTGGAAGATCTCGGCGCCGAGATCATAGATTTTCCAACAATAGAGATTGTCCCTCCCGAAAATTACAATGAACTTGATCAGTCAATAGATAAGGTAGAAACCTATAACTGGATGATATTTACGAGCAGAAACGGCGTAAAATACTTTTTCAAACGGTTCTTTGAGAACAACAGAGATATCAGGGATTTAAAAGGTATAAAGATTTGCGCTATAGGCACAAAAACTGCTCAGGAAGTCGGTAAATATGGATTGAAGGTTGACCTGGTCCCCGAAGAATTTCGCGCGGAAGGATTGATAGAAGCGTTCTTAAAAGAGCATGGGGCAGAGAGCAGGAAGCCGGGAACAATACCCCTTGCAGAGGATGGGATAAACGCCGAACTTTTATCGGGTCTGCGTTTTCTCCTTCCGAGAGCCGAGAAGGCGCGGGAGATATTCCCGGACAAGGTCAGAGAACTCGGAGGAGAGATCGATGTGCCTGCCGCATACAGGGCTATGAAGCCTGAGTATCACGGCAAGAGGTTGAGGAGATTCTTAAAAGAAGGAAGGATTACGATCGCAACCTTTACCAGCGCTGCAACATTTAACAACTTATTGGAAATAATGGGTGATGACGCCGAGGGCCTCCTGAAAGGAGTGACAATTGCGGTGATAGGACCCATCACGGCAAAGGCCGTTGAAAAAGCCGGGCTTTCAGTTTCCATAATGCCGGCAACGGCGACTATTGATGCAATGGTAGAAGAGATAATTAAATGGTCTGAAAAAAGAAAGATTGATGAGCCTTCCCGAAATCGATAAAGTCCTCTTTTTCTTTATCAACTTAGACCTTCGGAACAGTTTTTTTGATGTCTTTATGCCTTTTCTTACAAAAAGGTCTTACTTTTTTTTTCTTCCTCTTTTTGTCTGGCTTATTTATAAGGATAAGAAGAAAGCTCTCACCGTATTCGCAATCGCCTTTTCCGCATTGTTGCTCTCTGACTGGACTGCAAACATGCTGAAACACTATTTTGAGCGCCTAAGACCATGTAACGAACTGGCCGGCGTGAGAATGCTTGTAGGCTGCGGGGGGTCCTTCTCAATGCCTTCAAGCCATGCCGTTAACGCCTTTGCCTTTACAACTCCCTTCCTTATCATGATAAAAAGCAGAGTGCGGTATATGTTTCTTATAATTGCAGTCCTTGTCGGTTTTTCGAGGGTCTATGTCGGAGTGCACTATCCCTCTGATGTCCTTGCCGGTACGCTGCTTGGCTGTATTTTAGCTATATGTATGATAGGTTTTTTTCAATGGTCATCAAAACGTTTTCAGGAAAAACCATATACAACGACGCTCTTTATTTTCCTTCTGGCTGTCAGCCTTTTCCGGATATACTACATCCTGAACAGCCCGATTGACCTGAGCCCGGACGAGGCCCATTACTGGGAATGGTCCCGAAGGCTCGACCTGAGCTATTATTCAAAGGGGCCGATGATCGCCTATCTCATATACATAGGCGCTTCCATATTCGGAGATACGGTATTCGGCGTCAGGATTATGGCGGTAGTTTTTTCGCTGCTGAGCAGTGTATTTCTTTTCATGCTCGGCAAGAAACTCTTTAATGAAAAAACCGGACTTTTTTCCGCCATGCTCATTCAGCTCATCCCTCTTTTTTCAACATACGGAATTCTATTTACCATAGATTCCCCCTTTATCTTTTTTTGGATTCTTTCGCTGTATTTGTTTTGGAAAGCGCTGAGCAGTGACAGTTCGTCTCTCATCACTCGTCCTTCATCACTCATATACTGGATTCTTCTCGGCGTCTCCATCGGTCTCGGCCTGTTGACGAAATATACCATGGCCTTCTTTTATATCTGTGCCCTTTTCTTTTTTCTCTTTTCCAAAGAATACAGAAACATACTGCGGACAAAGGGACCCTATATCGGTTTTATTGTCAGTCTTATAATATTTAGTCCGGTCATATTATGGAATGCCGGTCACGACTGGGTAACAATAAGACATACTGCCGGGCAGGCGCATGCAGCAGAGGGGTTCCGGATTTCGATCAAGAGCCTAACGGAATTTCTGGGTTCCCAGTTAGGAGTCATCACGCCGCTGTTATTTATCCTTATTGCCGGCTCTATCTGGAAATTGAGAAAAAAGCGGGAAGGGATGTTCCTGTTCTGGTTTTCCATTCCCATCATTACATTTTTTATCTTAAAGAGCCTTCAGGCAAAGGTGCAGGCAAACTGGGCAATGCCGGGTTACATAACCGGGGTCATTGCCTTTTCCGCTTTCTATTTAAAAGAATGGAATCCGGTCAGAACATGGAGGACCATTGTTATTTCCGCTGCCGTGTTGCTGGCGCTTTCCGTAACTGCCGCAGCGCATTATCCTTCCGCTCTTAATTTTCCGGTCAGGCTTAACCCTGCCGCAAGGCTTTACGGCTGGAAAGACCTCGGGACCGAGGTTTCAAAGGTTTACGAAGAGATGTCTTCCCGGGGACCCGTATTTATCTTTTCCGACAAATATCAGGTGGCAAGCGAACTTGCATTTTATGTAAAAGGCCTGCCTGTAACATATTGCATCAATCTCGACCGCAGGATGAACCAGTATGACCTCTGGCCCGGATTTCAGAATCTGATTCATTATGACGCCATTTTTGTCAGGACGGGAGACGCATCGATACCCGATATTGTAGCAGAGGCTTTTCATAAAGTTGAGAAAAAGGTCATTACCGTTTATACTAAAAAGCGTGTGAAAATCAGGGATTTCACCCTGTTCCTCTGTTACAATTTCAAAGGGATGGAAGAAAGGAAGCCGGGAACGTACTAATGACACTTTCAGTCGTTATACCAGTGTACAACGAAGAGGAAAACGTCCAGTTGCTCCATGAAAGGTTAAAAAATGCCCTTGATCCTCTAAATCAGGAATATGAATTGCTCTTTGTTGATGACGGGAGCACTGACAGAACCCTTCCCATTCTTGAGGAGATACAGGCGCAGGACAACAAAATGGTTGTTCTCAGTCTCAGGCGGAATTTCGGTCAGACCGCAGCCTTTGCAGCAGGGTTTGATTTTTCGCGTGGAGACGTTGTTGTGACAATGGACGGCGATCTGCAGAACGATCCTGCCGATATACCGAAGCTTCTCGAATTAATAAAGGAAAGCGATCTTGTCAGCGGTTGGCGAAAAAACAGGAAGGACCCGTTTTTTTCAAGAAGGCTTCCTTCCATGATGGCAAACTGGCTGATCAGTAAAGTCACCGGCGTTAAGCTCCATGATTACGGGTGCTCCCTGAAGGCATACAGACGGGACGTTATCAAGAACCTCAAGCTGTACGGGGAAATGCACAGGTTTATCCCTGCTGTTGCGAGCTGGTATGGGGTAAGGGTGGCCGAGGTTGAAACCGTTCATCATCCGAGAATGAGAGGCAAATCAAAATACGGCATATCACGCACCATAAAGGTCGTGCTGGACCTCATTACAGTAAAGTTTCTCCAGAGTTTTTCAACAAAACCGATCCAGTTTTTCGGCCCCTTCGGAATATTAAGCGGATTCCTCGGTTTTCTCATTCTGCTGTACCTTAGCGCGGACAAGCTTTTATTCGGCAAAGATATCGGCGGCAGGCCTCTCCTCCTGCTCGGCGCTTTGCTGATAATCGTCGGAATCCAGCTCATCGGCATGGGTCTTTTGGGCGAGATGCTCGTCAGGGTCTACCATGAGAGCCAGAAAAAACCCATCTATGTTATAAAGAAGATCCTTGGCCCTGAAATTAAATAAGATACTTTTTGTAGTTTTAAAACTCTCCATCAGCAGCGCTCTACTGTATTATGTGTTATCAAGAACAGGCATCAGTCAGGTGGCAGGGACATTGCGGAATATCAGTCCGGCCTCTTTTTTATCGGCGGTCTTCCTCTCTATATTTGCACAATTTATATCGACATTTCGATGGCGGCTTTTTCTTCCCGAGGGGCTCAGGCTGAAGAAGCTATTTTCATTATATATGATAGGTTCTTTCTTCAATACCTTCCTTCCGGGGGTCATCGGCGGGGATGCGGTAAAAGCCTATTATCTCTATAAGGAAACAGGGAAAGCCGATATGAGTTTTGCTTCCATTTTCATGGACAGGTATCTCGGGTTTGTGGTGCTGATTTTGATCTGTACGGTAGCATTCCCTTTCGGGTATCAATATTTTCACGGTTCCCGGATTGAATGGCTCCTGCCATTTACCGTATTATCCTTCTTTACCGCAAGTTTTCTTATTTTCGGCCTGCGGCTTGGTCAGAGGGTCCGTTTCCTTTCCGAGTTCTATAATTATTTTCACACCTACAGGAACCGGAAAAACCTGATATCAAAGGGTCTTATGCTTTCAGCGGTTGTGCAATTATCCGGTATTGCAGCCGTCAGTATCCTCGCGGACGGCCTGGGACAGCATATCCCATTTCTTGCATTTCTAATATTTATCCCCCTGATAGTATTATTCGCCATGCTTCCCATATCCATTTCCGGCCTTGGCGTAAGAGAAGGCGCTTTTGTACTGTTTTTCGGCCTCATAGGTGTAAAGCCGGAAGTAGCAACGGCAATCTCCCTGGCATGGTTTATAACTATATCAACAGCCGGTATCTGGGGGCTAATTGAATATATTCGATATAAAAAGGAAATGGTTGATATTTAACCTAAACGTTGCAAAAACGGCAGGGCAGACGCGATGAAAAGTCTTGTAATGCGACAGAGGACTATATTCCGAAGACATACTAAGGAGTTCATAAGTAAAGCCACACACCCTCACCCTTGCCCTCTCCCCTCAATGGAGAGGGGACTTAAGAATTGCCCCTCCCTTGAGGGGAGGGGATAAAGGGGAGGGTGTTTAAATGTGTCCTTACTTATGAACTCCTTAGTAAATAAATTTATTTTAGACATCCACAGTTTTTGGGTTAACAGTATGGATGAAGGAAGAAGGAAGGGAGGTAGCCATGTTTCTTTATCTTGTCCGGCACGCTGAAGCAAAAAGAGAGGAAGAGGACCCTGCAAGGCCGCTCTCTGAAAAAGGGTTGGAGGATATTACAAAAGTTGCTTCCTATGTTTCCCTCCTGAATATCTCAATAAGCGAGATATTGCATAGTTCCAAATTAAGGGCAAAACAGACAGCCGAGGTCCTGTTTCAAAGCCTTAAACCCGTGAGAGGTCTGAAGGAAACGGACGGTTTAGCTCCGCTTGACGGTCCTGAAATATGGGCTGATCGCCTCAAAGACTTACGGAATGACGTTATCCTTGTAGGGCATCTCCCGCATCTTGCCGGACTTGCATCGCTCTTGCTCTGCAGAAATGCCGATAACAATATTGTTTCCTTCAGGGCGGGAGGGCTTGTCTGCCTTAAACGCGATGATTCAGGGAGATGGTCTTTGCAGTGGATGCTGACGCCCGAAATAGTTGTGGGTGCGACAGGTATTGGAAATTATTGTGACAGTCTGTAAGGTGTTGTGCAGGAATTTTTCAGCACATCTATCTTTGCCGTTTTAGGAAAGCTTAAAAATACCCGGATTATCCCGTAAAAAGAGGGAGAAAAAATGAAACTGAAATTCCTTGGAGGAGTCAGGACTGTAACCGGATCCTGTTTTTACATCGAATGCAATGATCTCAGAATCCTTGTCGATGCGGGTCTTTACCAGGGTGAAGGATCGGACGATGTCAATAGGGCCAAATTTGATTTTGAGCCGGAAAAGATTGATTATATCTTTGTCACTCATGCACATCTGGACCACTCGGGGATGCTCCCGAGGATTGTCAAGGAAGGGTTCAGGGGAAAGATCATCACAACAGCCGCAACCAGAGACCTGCTCGAATTCATGCTTTACGATTCCGCACATATCCAGGAGAGTGATGCTGCATGGAACAACCGAAGGGCGGTCAGAGCAGGAAGGCCGGAGATTCAGCCGCTTTACACAATTAACGATGTATGGGATGTCCTGCCGCTTTTCGATGTAAAACAGTATGAAGAAATATTCCATCTCGGGAGCGGCATAAAATACAGGTTTTTAGATGCGGGTCATATCCTCGGTTCCGGCACACTGGAGTTGTGGTTCCAGGACAGCGAGAAGGAAAAGAAGATCGTTTTCTCAGGAGATATAGGGAAGACAGGTAACCCTATTGTGAGAGACCCTTCCAATCCTGTTGAAGCGGATTTCATAGTTATGGAGTCAACTTACGGAAACAGACTTCACAAGCCTTTCAAAGAGAGTGTAGACGAACTTGCCGACGCCATAAGAACGACTTTTGCGAAGGGTGGAAATATATACATCCCCGCTTTTGCGGTCGGCAGGACCCAGGATCTGCTCTATATATTGAACAATCTTGTAAAGGAGAAACGGTTCTCCGGACTCGATGTCTATCTCGACAGTCCTCTGGCAGAAAATGTAACAAAGATATATCTCGCCCATCCCGAATGCTATGACGAGGAGGCAAAAAAATTCTTTGAGCACAGGGAATTCGATGGCTCTATAAAACTTCATTTTGTAAAAGATACACAGGAATCCATAACCTTGAACAGGATAAAATCAGGCATCATTGTCATCGCCGGAAGCGGTATGTGTGAAGGAGGCAGGATAAAGCATCATCTGAAGCACAACCTCTGGAGGGATGCATGCAGCGTGATCTTTGTCGGTTTTCAGGGCAAAGGCACACTTGGCAGGAAGATCGTTGACGGTGCAAGGCATGTCGATCTCCTCGGCGAAGACATAGCTGTTAAGGCGTCAGTTTATACAATAAACGGGTTTTCAGCCCATGCGGACCAGGCAGAGCTCCTTAAATGGCTCTCCTGCTTCAAAGATAAGCCGGAAGTATTTATGGTGCATGGTGAAGAAGAGACCGCGCTATCCTTTGGGGACCTTGTAGCAGAGAAATACGGATTTAAGACACATGTGCCGGAAAAAGGCGAGGTGCATGAACTATAGTTTGTACAGTTTTTGCCCGGCCACTATTAAACATCTGTAATATAATATCTTGACCGGGCAAGTTAGAATTGCCCCATCGCAAAAACATTTGATCCACATAGAAAGCAACTGGTTTGCTGCCCAGCCTGTCGGCAAGATGTTCTCACAGTTATGCGCAAAAGTATCAATTCTTGATATCTATTCATTTCTCATTTTACTAAACAGACCCCGGAAAATTAGTGGCGTTACTTTCCATTTAAATAATGCATTGCCAAAACGCGACAGGTAATGAAATACTAAGAAAATTTATCAAATTTATTTGAGGTAGAGGAGTCAATTCGAAGAAGCAAATAAAAAGTTTCCATGACGAATGCTTTTCTACATCTGTAAAAGCAATTTTGTTAAAATATTACATGTTTCGGTTCCACGTTATTCGTTTATTCTTTAAATGACACTCTGATGAAACTAAAACATAGACAATGAATATTGATAAAGCGACTCAGTCTGCTTTTAACTATTACCATGAAGGTAAATTAGATGAAGCAGGGCAAATATGTGAGAAAATATTGGGGAAATGGCCCAATAATCTTAATGCATTACATCTTCTTGGAATAATTTATTATCAGTCCAAACAATATGCCTTGTCGATTAGATTTTTGAAACGAGCAATCCAGAATAATCCTAATATTGCCGATACATATTTTAATTTAGGGGCTTCATTAAAAAAACAGGGACAAGACGAAGAGGCGGCAGCATCATATTAAAAAGCATTGCTGCTTAATCCAACATTTGTTGAAGCTTATAATAATCTTGGCATAATCTGTTATGAACATGGACAATACGGGGAAGCTTTAATATACTATCAAAAAGCATTGCAATTTAACCCGACATTTTTTGAGGCCTTTCGTAATTTAGGCGCTGTTTTTAAAGCTCAAGGTCGAATAATTGAAGCTGAAAATGCTTTCAAACACGCCTTACAGATCAAACCTGATTTATCATCCTGTTGCAGTGATATCCTCTTTGGAATGAACTATCAGACGCGCTATAACAATCAGTCCATTTTTGCAGAACATCTGCAATTTGCAGAGCGATATGAAAAGCCTTTGGCATATTCTATATCACCACATAAAAATGAACGTGCATATTCCCGGCGTCTCAAGATAGGGTATATATCACCTGATTTCAGAAGGCATTCGGTCGCCTATTTTATTGAACCTGTTATTAACGCACATAACAAAGACCAATTTGAAATATTCTGCTATTCCGACGTGATTGTGCAAGATGACGTAACAAAGCGTATTCAGGAACACGCAGATCAATGGCGAAATATTGTGGGCATGACCGATAAACAGGTCGCAGAATCGATACGCAAGGATCAAATTGATATTTTTATAGATTTGGCGGGACATACAATGAGTAACCGAATGCTTGTTTTTGCTCGAAAACCGGCACCGATACAGATAAGTTGGATAGGATATCCCTCAACAACCGGTCTTTCGACAATGGATTATAAGATTGTAGATGCTCATACAGATCCTCCCGGAATGACCGAACCGTTCTACACAGAAAAACTGATTCGATTACCGCAGAGCTTTTTATGTTATCTGCCTGAGCAGAACAGCCCGGAAGTCAACGATCTCCCTGCTCTTAAATCAGGGCATATAACCTTTGGTTCTTTCAACGATTTGGCAAAAGTATCACCAAGTCTTATTTCCCTGTGGAGTGATATATTAAATAAGGCGTCTAACTCTACTATAATGATAAAATCGAGGGGGCTTTCCGACAAGGAAACATGTCATAGATTCTTAAATATGTTTAAGCAGCATGGCATTAATACGGACAGAATTATGTTGTTACCTTTCGCACCTTCAACAAACGAGCATTTAACTATGTACAACAATATCGACATCGCGTTAGACACCTTTCCATACAATGGCACAACAACAACATGCGAAGCCATGTGGATGGGAATCCCGGTGATAACTTTAGCAGGTAATTCTCATGTATCGCGTGTAGGCGTCAGCCTTCTGTCAAATGTCGGCCTCAAAGAATTTATTGCCCAAACGGAAAATGAATATGTATCAATTGCAGTAAATCTTGCTGCCGATATCAATAAAATGCAGAAGCTCAGGTCAAACTTGAGAATAATGCTTAAAAACTTATCCTTGACCAATGCAACGCAGTTTATCTTTGATTTGGAAAACAGTTATCGGAAGATGTGGAAAAGTTGGTGTAATTCGATTGCACAATGAGTTGAATAAATGATCATTTTCAGTTGGGAAATGGAAAATGACAAATGAGAATCATGAATTCATATTGCTCACAGATGAAGAAGCGAGGACCCTCGGCGAAACACCTCCCGCGCCATTTTCAGCAGATGACAAGCGAGGATGGACAAGAGTTAGAGACATAGGGGAGATGCCCCAAAATATCAAAAGTAGCTTAAAGCCGTATTCTGTCGCCGTCACTGAATCAGGCTTTGCCTATTTGCAATCGACAAAAAATACTATTAAAAATGAATCATATGAAGACATTGAATGGAGTTGGAAAATTGTATTAGAAAATAGGAGCAAACACAGCATTTGTGCGCATGTAGAGTACTCTCTTTTCGACAAAGATGGGTTTGTTTTAACAGCTACGGGCACCGACTGGGATAATAAAGAAAATGACGTTTGCGTAAAAGCTGGAACTCGAGGCATTATTCAAGGCCGCGGGCTTTGGCGGATTAATGCTACTTCAACTCCATATCCTCCTTCAAGAGTTGTTCGGGGTGATTACAAATTATATCTTCGCCATGCATTCATTCTTGACGAAGCTCTTATGGAAAATAAATAATGCTTAACTATCAAATCCATATGAATCCCCGTTTCATCAAGTGGATTAAATGGCTCAATGTAATACATGACGATATTCAAGCACTATTGAGAAACCGCATGAATACAGCAGAATTTTGCAGCATCGACCAAATGCGGGTTAACCTTAGGACTTTTTATTGCGGCGCAGTTGCCCGAGCGGCTGATTTGGATCGTGAGTATTTCGACCGTAAATCTTCAATATTCATGTCTTCTTATTTTTGCGGCATTGTGTTGGTCACACCCTCATAGAATCCACTGCTGTGGGGACTTGATGAAGAAAATGATAAAACCTTGTGACCTCTGAAAACGTTTGGTGTTAGAAACATTTTGTTTTTTTTGGGAGAATAAAACTAAATTTCTCCGTTCTTTTTAACATAAATCCATCGGTTTAAATGGATTTAGTCAGTCTTTAATAAAGCCGTTGCGGAAAAATACCGGCGTCAGGCAAAGCCGGCTGTCAAGGATGAACACGGTCAATTTTCCCTTTGTTCTTTTTTCCATAATGTCTTTAAGTCTCTTCTTCCATGAATAAGACCCAAAATATCAACACGAGATTCTTCAATTCGATAAATAAGGCGATAATCTTTAACGAAAAGTTCACGGATAGAAGGATTTGACAATTCAGGAACAATGCGGCCGCGTTCTGAAAACTCATTGAGGGAACGGCTTGCTTCACGGACTTCTATAACAAATGATGCAGCATAAAAAGAAGAATCTCTTGCGATATAGTCAGCAATCGCTTCAAGGTCAGCGGTGGCCTCAAAAGACCAAATTATTTTCCGAGCCATTTTGACATTTTTTTCTCTACTTCTTCTTGTGTATAAACTCGTCCTTCCTCTACATCCTTCAACCCGCGTTCAATTTTCTGAAGAACATAAAGATGATATTGAACATCCTCTAAGGTGCAATCATCCGGCAAACGATTAAGGAGATTGCTTACCTCTTGCTTAGTTGTCTGCATTTTTGTCCCCTTTTTATTTTAATTATACAAAATTGACCGTGAATTTTGCCTAACTTGGGATATCCGCACTTGAGTTCGGATATCCCAACTCTCTCCGTATGACAAAATCTGTCAGTTGCTACCTCCTTTCTTTAAGTTTAAACTGTCCAGCGGACTCTGTATTTTATCCAGACTCTTTGGGAGCCTATGGGGTCAGAGTTGTTTATTCCCGAAACCTTTCGGGACCTTTCAAATTGAGAGCATTTTTGCAAGGTTTAGATTAAAGCATTCGGATCAGAACTTGATACCGAAATCCGGCAGCATATTTGACAAGACCCTTAACCGGTCTGTAAGCAGCATGACTCCAAAAATAATGAGGATTACGCCGCTGACGATCTTTATTGCCCGCATATATTTTACGATCCTGGGGGAATAGCTTAAAAAGGTGTTTACGGCGAGCGCGGACAGTAAAAAGGGAATGCCCAGGCCGAGGGAATATACTGTCAGCAGTTTTAGTCCATATATCATGGACCCTTTTGACCCCGCATACAGCAGGATCGTACCGAGATAAGGGCCTACACAGGGACTCCAGCCAGCTGCAAAAGTCATTCCGACAAGAAATGTACCGAAATACCCTGCAGGCTTTCCGGTAAGATGTATCCTTTTATCTTTCATGAAGAAATCGAGGCTGAGAATGTCCGATATGAAAAGGCCGAAGATTATGACGAGTACACCGCCGATGATCCTGATGTAATCAATATATTGAAACAGCAACCCTCCTACTGCGGAAGACGAAATGCCAAGGGCGATGAAGACAAAGGAAAAGCCGCCTATAAAGGCAAGGGAGTTCGTTATGGTAAGATATCTGACCCCTTTTCTATCCACTCTGACCGTAAGGTCTTTGAAGGAAAGCCCGGTTATAAAAGAGACATAAGAGGGCAGCAGGGGAAGGACGCAAGGCGACAAAAAAGATAAAACCCCGGCAAAAAAGGCTAATGTATAAGAAACATCGTTAATCATTAACTGCATTTCAATCTAAACATATTAGATCAATTGTATTACTGAGGAGTTCATAAGTAACGACACATTTAAACACCCTCCCCTTTATCCCCTCCCCTCAAGGGAGGGGCGATTCTTAAGTCCCCTCTCCCTCGAGGGGAGAGGGCAAGGGTGAGGGTGTGCGGCTTTTCTTATGAACTCATTATTCACCTGACGGCACTTTTAGCATGATGTGTACTTTTTGATAGATGAATATCGAACATTTTAAAATGTTATTGAGTTGCGCATTCCGAAGTGTCGCCTTTGATCTTTTCAATTGCATGGGGAAGGACGCCGAGAATGATTTCGAGGTTTTCCTTTACCGCCTTGGGACTACCGGGAAGATTGATAATCAATGTCTTTCCCCTTACACCTGCCACTGCCCTTGAAAGCATCGCCCTTCTCGTCTTTTTCAGGCCCTCTATCCTCATTGCCTCGGCTATTCCCGGAATCTGCCTCTCGATGACTTCAATGGTAGCCTCCGGGGTAACGTCTCTTGGGCTAAGACCGGTCCCGCCTGTTGTGAGGATAAGATCAACCAGCTTACCGTATTCGATAAGTTTTTCTTTGATGAGTTCTTTTTCGTCCGGCAGGATGTCATAATACTTTACCTCGGCGTCTATGCCTTTCAGCATCTCCCGGATCAGGGGTCCGCTTGCATCTTCACGCTCGCCCTTTGAACCCTTATCGCTTAACGTCAAAACCGCAACGGTTATCATGCCTGCCTTTCAGGTTATGCAACTGATGAGTTCATCATAGTGTAAGGTTTTAACTCGGGAAACCGGGTAAACTCAATGAACTCAGTGAACTGTTTTAAGTGCCCATTTCCCAGCTTTCAAGGTAATTTTTCTGCTCCGCGGTCAGCAGGTCTATTTTTATGCCCATTGCCCTTAGCTTTAGAAGTGCAATCTTTCTGTCAATCTCCGCAGGAACGCTGTAGACTTCGTTTTGGAGCTTTTTATGGTTTTTGACAACAAACTCCGCGCAGAGGGCCTGGTTTGCAAAACTCATGTCCATAACTGAAGACGGATGCCCCTCTGCTGCCGCCAGATTGATAAGCCGTCCTTCTCCGAGGAGATATATCCTCCTCTTGTTTTTCAAAGTGAATTCCTCAACAAAATCTCTTATAATTCTCCTGCTCTTTGACATCTTTTTCAGTTCATCTATATCTATTTCAACATTAAAGTGTCCCGAGTTGGCGAGTATTGCCCCGTCTTTCATTACGGCAAAGCATTCTTTGGAAATGACGCTGATGTCGCCTGTTGCCGTGACGAATATGTCGCCGATCTTTGACGCTTCCAGTATGGGCATTACCTCAAAACCATCCATGGTCGCCTCAAGGCCTCTTAACGGATCGGCTTCGGTAATAATGACCCTTGCGCCCATCCCTTTTGCCCTCATGGCAATTCCCTTGCCGCACCAGCCGTATCCACTCACAACAAAAACGGAACCGGCAATCAGTCTGTTCGTTGCCCTCATAATTCCGTCAATCGTGCTCTGCCCCGTGCCGTAACGGTTGTCAAAAAGATATTTTGTGTAGGCGTCGTTCACGGCTATGATCGGATATTTAAGCACGCCTTTTTCCGCCATGGCCCGCAGACGGATGACGCCGGTTGTTGTCTCTTCCGTACCGCCTATAATATTCCCCAGTAAATCCTTTTTTGCCTTATGGAGAGTGGAAACAAGGTCTGCTCCGTCATCCATTGTCATGTGGGGCTTTGCTGAAAGGATGTCATTGATATGATTGTAATACGTTTTATTGTCCTCGCCCTTTATAGCGAAAACGGACATATTGGAGAATTTCACCAGAGAGGCTGCAACGTCGTCCTGCGTGCTTAGAGGATTGGATGCGCAGAGCGCTACTTCAGCTCCTCCGGCCTTCAGGGTTTCCATAAGGTTCGCCGTTTCAGTGGTGACGTGCAGACAGGCAGCCAGCTTGAAACCTTTTAAGGGTTTTTCCTTCCTGAACCTTTCCGTAATGTTCCTGAGAACGGGCATCTCCTGTTCGGCCCATTCAATGCGTAATTTCCCCTTTTTCGCCAAATTAATATCCTTGATATCATGTTTTACCATTGTCTATTTTTTATTCCTTTCATTTTTTCAGATTTGAATTTTATATCGCTAAGTTCTATAACCCTGCCTGTTTCCGCAGAGCTTCCGCCTTGTCCGTCTTCTCCCAGGTAAAATCAGGATCAAGCCTGCCGAAATGTCCATAGGCCGCAGTCTTTTTGTAGATAGGCCTTCTGAGATCCAGAGTATCAATCATGCCTTGCGGGGTAAGATTAAAGTTTTCACGTATTATTTTCACGATATTTTCCTGGGGTATTTTCCCGGTCCCGTATGTCTCGGCAAGCACGGATACGGGCTCCGGCACTCCGATTGCATAAGCAATCTGCACCTGGACTCTCTCGGCAATTCCGGCGGCAACAATATTCTTTGCAACATACCGTGCCATATAGGAGCCGGACCGGTCTACCTTTGAAGGGTCTTTTCCCGAGAAGCAGCCCCCGCCGTGACTGCCGACCCCGCCGTAACTGTCGACTATGATCTTCCTGCCTGTAAGACCGGTATCTCCCATAGGCCCGCCTATTACAAAGCGGCCTGTCGGATTTACAAAGTATTTAATATGTTCCTCGTCTAAGAATTCAGAGGAGATAGTAGGCTTGATTACCTTTTCAATAACGTCTTCCTTTATCTCTTTAAGCGTAACATCGGGGCTATGCTGTGTTGAAACAACGATGCTGTCCACCCTGAACGGTTTTCCATCCCTGTATTCGATGGTAACCTGTGTCTTGCCGTCGGGCCTTAAGTAGCCGAGGATATCCTTCTTTCTAAGCTCAGCCAGTTTCATGGCGAGTTTATGGGCAAGGAGTATTGGGAGCGGCATAAGCTCTTTTGTTTCATTACAGGCAAAGCCGAACATAAGCCCTTGGTCTCCTGCGCCTCCGATGTCCACGCCGAGAGCGATATCCGATGATTGGGCATGAATCGAGGTTATTACCGAACAGGTCTCATAATCGAACCCATATTTTGCCCTCGTATAACCGATATCTCTTATAGTTTCCCTTACGATATCGGGGATCTCAACATAGCAGGCCGTAGTTATTTCTCCTGCTACAAAGGCAAGTCCGGTAGTAACTAGCGTTTCACAGGCCACTCTGGCAAACGGATCTTTTGCGATAATAGAATCAAGTATCGCGTCCGAGATTTGGTCTGATATTTTATCCGGATGTCCTTCAGTAACCGATTCCGAGGTAAAAAAATAGTTCTTTCCCATCATATTTCACCCCCTAAGTATGTAGTGCGTTATTAAGTTAATAATAATATTAACACAATTTATAAGCAAATTTATACGAAAATTCATGAACGGTTGCGAATGAAAAACGAGGATTAAGGTCCGGAAATGTTGAATGGATACTTTTTTAAGTCACTCAACATTTTATTTGTAAATTTATCTTATTGGTTTATGACGTTTTATGAGGTGTGTTGAATTTCTTACGCATTTACATGATAACCAAAGTAAGGTTTGTATGATCAAAACATCCACAATATATGAAGACTTGTTCAAGAGCAATCTTACAAAAAGGGACCGCATCGATACAAAGGAACTGCTATCAACCATCAAAGACGACCCTTATTTTAAGACATCCAGAAAACACATTGGAGAAACTGAAAAAATCCTCGCAGGGAATTTTGTCTAATAGTGGATGTCCCTCTAAGTCTCATTGCAAAAAGCCTCTCCGGTTTCTGCGTCTGCAATTTCAAGGATGTTAATCATGACCCAAAAGCCCCTGCACACACTATGCAGTCAACTTTTTACAAAACAGCGAAAAGGGCATTGATTAGATTCTGAAATCATTGTCCATAGTCAATTCTTATCTTATTGATATATACGTCAGTTATGATGTATTATAATTAATGAAAGACAAATGTCATGTCCTCTACTATGAGACATCAGATGGCATCTGTCCGGTTCAGGAATTCATCGATAGTCGCAAGGACAAGGACCAGGCAAAAATATTCAGCTGGCTGAGTCTTTTGGAGGAAAAGGGGCCTAATTTGCCAAGGCCTTATGCCGATATACTTACAGAGGGAATTCATGAGCTTAGGGTGAAACTCACAGGAGATCAGGTGCGTATTCTATATTTCTTCTGCTATAAAGAGGGTATCATTCTTAGCCATGCGTTCATAAAACGAACCAATACTGTGCCTCAGGCCGAGTTGAAAAGGGCTCAGAAATGCAGGGCCGACTTCTTGAAGCGGTTTGATGAGAAGAAAATTAGGGAGGTTTTGGATGAGAAGTTTTAGACAACATCTGAAAGAGAAGATGAAGGACGTCCGTTTTAGAAAGCTTTACGACGAAGAAAAGCAGCTTGCTGAACTTGCTTTAAAGATTCTTGACACCAGAGAGCATCTTGGTCTCTCGCAGATTGAAGCTGCAAAGCGGGCTAAAGTTACGCAGCAGCAGCTTTCAAAAATCGAGAATGGTGTAAACTGTAACATAGCAACTTTCTTAAAGGTATGCAATGCTCTTGGTTTAAAGGTTGACCTCGAGTTTCATAAGTTGGCTGATTGGGGCCGAAAAGCAGCTCGGGCGTAACAATTACATAAATATGCTTGACTCTCCTTGTATACAGCTATTCGAGATAAAGGTGAACCGGTATTTGCTCCTTCCTCCTACGCGCGGGTAGTATCAGTCTAAGTGCTGTTGTTAAGTACTCTTAAAAATCAATAAGGACAAATTTTCCTATGTTATACCAATTTGGCATTTCATGGTAATAAGGAGTAAAAGTCAAGTAAGCTTTCATCAGACACCTTGATTTTTATAATAACTTTCTATTTCAACTCATTCCCTAATATGCTATATTCTTTCAAGAACCAGGAAAAAACCAACTTGGTATAATTATTGTCATGAAAACTAAAAAAAGAAAAGCACAGGAAGAATTACGCCCGGAATACGATTTTGACTATTCAAAGGCTATTCGTGGAAAGTATTACAAACGCATTTTAACCGAAGGCGCTAACGTTGTCATGCTTGAGCCTGATGTGGCCAAGGCATTTGTGGATTCAGCCGCAGTAAATGATGCACTACGATCTTTACTTGTTTTGACGAAAACGACGCAACGCCTGACAAAAAAATCCAGAGGACGCGGAGTAACCGCTTTTTGATTTTCGCAATGCCGGTTGCCCGCGCCAGTGACCTCAGGCGGATTCGCCGAGGCGAAAGAGTGGGGGTATTTGATAATAATTAAATTTCTTTGACTATCTTTTCAATCGCCCTTGCAATACCCGATGTTGAGACACCTGTATGACGAGCTATTTCGGCTGCGGATAATCCAAGTTCTTCTCTGCTGCGATATGCAATCTTTGCACGTATTCCGTTCACTATTCCCCTGCGGCTTTCTGTAGCACGTCATTAATTTCAGCCATCCCCAATATGTCTGTCAAGGTTATTCATTGTTAGACATAATGTATTAACCTGTCCAACCTTAAGCGACGTGGGTTAAGCTTAAGGACGAGCCTTCGGCTCAGAGCCACAATTAAGGAGGACAGGTTATGAATAAGTATATCAAATATGTAGGGATGG